>WPCJ01002779.1_pt1 | contig 22434 bp, 24 predicted proteins | sample 5399831 | NCBI WGS metagenome assembly WPCJ01 (sample SAMN12869470, study PRJNA574797) | sludge metagenome | isolation source: wastewater treatment of pH10 | place: China:Beijing | collected 2019-05-20 | reverse complement strand
CCACTTTCGTGTCAACGTTCAATCTATCGATTTGTTGAGAGGAAAGTGGCGCGAGTGACGGGGCTCGAACCCGCGACCTCCGGCGTGACAGGCCGGCACTCTAACCAACTGAGCTACACCCGCGCATTTCTCGGCAACCTTGCGGCTGCGTCGCACCGGCGTTTCCGTCCGGTGTGAGCGGTCGTTTAAGGGGTTCTCGAACAAGTGTCAAGCAAGGGTCACGAAGAAAGAATAAGAATTTTCGATTTCGCTGTAGAACGCCTGATTTCCGGGCTTTTTCAATGATATCAAACTTATCCACAAACTTACTCAGCCCCTCGAATCCCAACCTGTTTTAAGAATCATCCCCGCCGCACCTCCCACCAGCCCCTCCTTTCAGCAATTAACAAACTTCAATTGCCTGCTTGATTTCATACCAACCAGTTGGTATTGTTTTAATCAGGAGCAAGATCATGGCACGCAAACAAAACCCGTTGACCCGGTCCAATCTGCTTGATGCAGCGTTGAGCGTTATTCGCACCAAGGGTTACACCGCAACGACGGTCGATGACATTTGCACGAAGGCATCCCTGTCAAAAGGCGCTTTCTTTCATCATTTTTCCAGCAAGGAAGATCTGGCGGTTGCCGCCGCGAACTACTGGTCGGAAACGACAGGTGCGCTCTTTGCCGACGCCGCCTATCATGCTCCTGAAGACCCGCTTGAGCGCGTGCTGGCCTATGTCGAGTTGCGCAAGCAGCTCATTCAAGGCGAACTGCCTGACTTCACCTGTCTCGTCGGCACGATGACGCAGGAGGTCTATGAGACCAATTCCGTCATTCGGGATGCCTGTTGGGCCAGCATTTCAAGCCATGCAAACACGCTTGTCTCGGATATCGCATCCGCGATGGAACGCTATGCGGTTGCGGGTGATTTCACCGCTGAAAGCCTCGCTCTTCATACACAGGCCGTTATCCAGGGCGCTTTCATCATAGCCAAGGCAAGCGGCGACCCGCTGCGTGCTGTCGAAAGCGTCGACCATCTCAAGCGATATATAAGCCTAGTCTTTCAACAACCCGCCAACATCCACTGAACCGAAAACCCACAAGGGGAGGAAACCATGCCCAGCACTATTCGTCTGCACCGTGTCTTCGCCACCAAGCCGGAAAAGGTCTATCGCGCTTTCATCGAGCCGGACGCCATCGCCAGCTGGCTGCCGCCTTATGGCTTTGTCTGCACCGTCCATGAGCTGGAGGCAAAGGTGGGCGGCAAGCACAGAATGGCTTTCCGGAACTTTACGACGGGCCAAAGCCACTCATTCGGCGGCACATATCTCGAACTCGTTCCGGGGGAACGGCTAGTCTATACGGACAGCTTCGACGACCCGAACCTGCCAGGTGAAATGAAGGTCACGATCACGCTGAAAGCGGTTTCGGTCGGAACCGAAATCAACATCGAGCAACAAGGCGTGCCCGATATCATTCCCACTGAGGCCTGCTATCTCGGCTGGCAGGAATCTCTGGAGAAGTTGAAGAAGCTCGTTGAGCCTGAAATCAATCAGTAATGTTGTTTTGACAATGAAGCGCGGGGCTGGGCGGCAGAAGATGCCGCCCCCGCGTCGTTGATTGAATGAATATCTGCCAGAAATTCCCGATCTTCTTTGAGATACAACAAATCCGGTTTGCGCCTGTCACTCTAGAATGGCTCGAATGATGATGCGGCTGTCGTCATCATGCTTCGAAGCCTGACAGCCACGGAACAATATGATGTCGGCAGAACCTGTCTCACTATCCCCCGTAATTGATGTTCGCACCATTCCGCCAATTTCGCGGCATGCGACGATCTTCGCGATGATCGATTCGCTTGAACCCGGCGAAGCGCTGGAAATCGTCAACGATCACGATCCGGTGCCGCTGCGCCACCAGCTTGAAACCCGTAATCCGGGCGCATTCTCGTGGGTCTACAAGGAAACTGGTCCGCTGTGGCGGGTCGAGATCGGTCGCCGGAAAATCCATCATGGCGCAGACCATGAATGCAGCTGCGGCAATCACTGAAGTCTTGCAGACCCATGTCCGGGACGAATTGAGATGATCGGCGCGACACTTTCCCGTTGGACCCTCTCCTACTTTGCCGCTTCGCTGGCTTTCCTCGTCTTTGGACTTGCCTTGATGGCAGGCGGTTTCGGCTATCCGGGTCATGGAATTCGCGCGGCTGAAACACTCATAGTCGTGCACGCCATCTGTATTGGATGGCTTGCACTGCTGATGAGTGGCGCACTTCTCCAATTCGTGCCGGTCCTGGTGAACAGATCTCTGTGGGGAAGCCGTGCAAGCCTCCCCGCCTTGCTTTTGCTGGTGACGGGCCTTTCCGGTCTGCTCGTTGCCTTTGCAGGAATGGCCGGATTGACAGAAAGCCCGACATGGTTGCTCCCGGTCTCCGGCATCCTGTTGACCTGCGGATTTGCCATCATTTTCGCAATATTGGGCATGACGCTCTGGCTCGCTCGCCCGATCGCCCTGCCCGCACGGTTCGTTGCAGCAGGCATCTGCTGTCTTCTGATAACCGCTCTGCTTGGCAGTATTTTCACCTTCGCGCTTTCCGGCTTCACCGAGCAAGCCGTCCTGCTCGATATTGCGGGTGCAGCATTGCCGGTTCACGCTGCGCTTGGCCTCGGCGGCTGGATGACTTTCACGGCTATGGGCGTGAGCTACAGACTGCTGACAATGTTCATGCTGTCCCCCGATGCTGTGCGGCAGACAACCAGAATCATCTGGTGGGAAGGCGCTGCTGCCCTGACCATCCTCGCTGCCGGAATAATCGTTGTCGCCCTGGAAATGGAATCAATCGAGATAGCCGTGACAGCGGCCCTCATTCCCGGCATTGCGTGCATCGCACTCTATATCGTCGATATCCAGACGATCTACCAGCAGCGCAAACGCAAGACGATAGAATTGAACAGCGCCGCCAGTGTTCCAGCCTTCATTGCTCTTGGGCTTTCGCTTCTTCTGGCAATTACCCTGTTCTGGACCGGCACCACCGATGCGATGATTGCCGGACTTGTCTATCTGTTCACCTTCGGCTGGCTGACCGGCCTCAGTCTTGCCCAGCTCTACAAGATCGTACCGTTTCTGACCTGGCTCGAATGCTATGGCCCTGTCATGGGACGTGCACCGACCCCGCGCGTGCAGGATATGGTCAGCGAACGCCGTGCCCGACAGTGGTTCGCTCTTTATTATACGGGCGTTGCAGTCGCGACGCTGGCTTTGATTGCCGAATATCCAACCGTATTTCGTTTGGCCATTATGCTGAATCTCATGGCGATCCTTGCATTGATCGTGCACTTCTTCCGCGCCCGGCGACTTCTCGATGTACCGCATGGCCTACGCCTGCCAAAAGGGGCAACCCTCCCGCATCTCATCTATGCCGGTGAACCAATTCTCAGGAGATCGAAATGACACTCTCAGTTCAGGACATCACGCACCATGTGCTGGACGTACGCCCGCTGATCAAGGGCGGCGTGCAACCGTTCAATGCCATCATGGAAGCGGTCGACAGTCTTTCGGCGGGACAAAGCCTCCTGCTGATCGCGCCATTCAAACCGGCACCGCTTTTCAGTGTCATGGAGCGAAAAGGCTTTACTGCAAAGGCAGAACCTCTGGATAATGGTGACTGGCAAGTCCTGTTCAGTCCGGCGATGGATGCCACGCCGGAGCTGCGGTTCTCCGACAATGTCGTATCGCCGGATGTCTGGCCTGAACCATCGCGTTATCTGGATTGTTCGGACATGCAGCCACCGGAACCGATGGTACGCATCCTTGCAGAAGTGGAGGATATGCCTGCGGGCGCGGTTCTGTTCGCCCTGCTGCACCGCGAGCCGTTGTTCCTCTTTCCCGAACTCGAAAATCGCGGTCACGAATGGGTAGGCAACTTCGACGAGACCGGCACCGCCTATCGCATAATGATCCGCGTTGGAGACGCGAGGTAGTTGTCATGCAACACGAAACACATGCCCATATGGAAAAGCAAATTATCGAAGGCCTTCGTCTGGTTCTTGATCCTGAACTCGGATTCAACCTTGTTGATCTCGGCATGATCTACAGCATCGACATTCAGGACGGCGGGCTAGTCCAGATCGATATGACGACCACAACGCCCGGCTGCCCGGCAGCGGGTTTTCTCACCGATGCCGTTCGTGCGAGCGCCGAATCTGTTGAAGGTGTTCGTACGGTGAATGTCGAACTGACCTACGAACCGGAGTGGATTCCAGAAATGGCGATGCCTGAAGTGCAAGCGCGGTTCGCACTCTAAGCGTCCTATACGCTAATCACCAAAGCCAGCGAACGGAACTGATCTGTTCGCTGGCTTCACTTTTGATCGAACCTCTTCGTTTCAGCCTTTGTTCCAGCGCAAATAAAGCAGAACATATATCAAGAAATGAATTTAACTAATTGATATTTAACAATTAATATTACTGAACTTTCCGCATTACCTTGATCGCAGTCAAGGACCATCGAAGCGTCGCCTTCTATAGTCGGCATGACAGAGCAGGAAATGCTCGGTCCTATCGTAAAGGAGAGTATCGATGGTCGACCAGATGCAAATCAGCCGCCGTAGCATATTGGCAGGAGCCGCCCTCGCCGGGGCGCTTGCGCCGGTTCTGGCAACCACATCCGCCTGGGGACAAGGCGCGGTGAGGAAGGCAAGTGCGGCAGAAATAGCGGCACTCCCGCGCCAGAAAGTGGAGTTGGTGGACCCTCCCTTCGTTCATGCCCACAGCCAGGTTGCAGAAGGCGGACCAAAGGTGGTCGAATTCACCATGGTGATCGAGGAAAAGAAGATCGTCATTGATGATGCGGGGACCGAAGTCCACGCCATGGCGTTCAACGGCACTGTTCCGGGACCGCTCATGGTCGTGCATCAGGATGATTATGTCGAACTGACACTCATCAACCCCGAAACCAACACGCTGATGCACAATATCGATTTCCATGCCGCAACGGGTGCGTTGGGCGGCGGCGGGCTGACCGAAATCAATCCGGGTGAGAAGACCATTCTGCGCTTCAAGGCGACCAAGCCCGGCGTCTTCGTCTACCACTGCGCACCTCCCGGAATGGTTCCATGGCACGTCGTATCGGGCATGAATGGCGCCATCATGGTGTTGCCACGCGAGGGACTGCATGATGGCAAGGGAAAAGCCCTGACCTATGACAAGATCTATTATGTCGGCGAACAGGATTTCTATGTGCCGCGTGACGAGGACGGGAAGTTCAAGAAATACGATGCGCCTGGTGACGCTTATGAAGACACGGTCAAGGTCATGCGCACCCTCACCCCAACCCATGTCGTGTTCAACGGCGCTGTTGGTGCACTGACCGGCGACAAGGCCATGACGGCAGCGGTCGGCGAGAAAGTCCTGATCGTCCATTCGCAGGCCAACCGCGATACGAGACCGCATCTGATCGGAGGCCACGGGGATTATGTCTGGTCGACCGGCAAGTTCAACACGCCGCCGGATGTCGATCAGGAAACCTGGTTCATTCCGGGCGGCGCGGCCGGAGCAGCTTTCTATACGTTCCAGCAGCCAGGCATCTATGCCTATGTAAACCATAATCTGATCGAGGCTTTTGAACTCGGCGCTGCGGCCCATTTCAAGGTCACGGGTGAATGGAACGACGACCTGATGACATCGGTTCTCGCGCCATCCGGCACGTAAAGCAAATGCTTGAAGGCGCCTCAACTCCCAGGGTGCCTTCGGCAAACCTTCCCTGAATCGTGCTTTATGAAGAAAGGCTTGGGCTGCATCCATCTGCCTCCCGGATGGATGCACTCCCTCGATATCCGATGAACGAAGGCAGAGGAAAAAAGCGCCTGCGTGAGTTTGCCGTAGCCGTTCCGGCGGTTGTGCTGGCAGTCGTCGCGGGGTTGTTTGTCGTTGACGCCGTCGGGCGTCCGGACCACCCAATGCCGGGCGTATCACCAGTCGGTCCCGAGACGATTGTCATCGCGCCACGCACCATGACTTATCGGGCGGATGGCGATTTTCAGAAGAACAATTATCCTGTCGATGCACCATTGACGACCCGCAAGCTGCAGCGGGCATTCGAGATCATGAAGTATCAGGTCAGCACGACCGAATACGCGCACTGCGTCGCCGATGGCGACTGCCAGCCTGCCGAGACCTTGCCTCACAATCACGATGCATCCGGTGCAGATGGCCCGATCGTCGGCGTCAGCTATGATGATGCACAGGCCTATGCCGACTGGCTTTCACGCAAAACCGGCGAAAACTGGCACCTGCCAACAGACGAGCAGTGGGCATTCGCCGCCGGCTCGCGCTTTCCCGACGATGCGCTCGGCATCGAGGACGATGCTGCAACCAATCCGGCACTGCGCTGGCTGAGGGATTATGAAAAACAAAGTGCCCGCAAGCTGGACAGGAACCCTGCCAGACGCCCTGCCGGTGCTTTCGGTGTCAACGAACTGGGTGTAGCCGACATTGCTGGCAATGTGTGGGAATGGACCCAGACCTGCCACCGCCGCGTCAATATCGATGCCTACGGCAAGCAGGTTGCCGAAACGCCATCGTGCGGCGTTTATGTCGTTAACGGCAAGCACCGCGCGGCGATGAGCTCGTTCATACGCAACCCGAAAACCGGAGGATGCAGCGTCGGTGTTCCGCCCGACAATCTCGGTTTCCGGCTGGTTCGCGACAACCGCTGGTATGCCGTGGTGTGGAAGCGCATCCAGAACATCGGCGCATGAGGGATTAGCTGTGAATGCCCGATCCCCGGCCCCGAAAACAATTCCAAGCCCGCATTGCTGTGCTAAGGTGGATGCAGGATTTTGGAGTGTGAGAAACGCAATGTCCATGATAGATCGCGGACTTGTCAGGAAACTGTCCTTGTTCGCCAAAATGAGTGATGGCGAACTCGACAAGCTTGTTTCCTATGCAACTACAAAGCGTGTTCCACCGGGAGAGGCCATCTTCGAACAAGGCGACGATGCGGTTCTTTTCTACCTCCTCCTGCACGGTCGACTGAAGGTCAATCAGGTGACACCGGACGGACAGCAGATCATTGTCCGCATGGTGCATCCCGGAGATCTTTTCGGGTTCGCCAGAGCCTTGCAGAGAAGCGATTATCCCGGCACTGCGATCGCCGTCTCTGAAAGCATTGTACTGGCCTGGCCCACGGAGCTTTGGGATTACTTTGTCGAGCAGAATCCCGGTCTGGCAATGAACGCTATCCAGACAATCGGCAAAAGGCTGGAAGAAGCCCACACGCGTATTCGTGAAATGTCGACGGAAGAAGTAGAGCGGCGTGTCGCACACACCGTTCTGCGCCTTGCGCGTCACGCAGGCCGGAAAGAAGACGACGGCATCCGAATCGATTTTCCGATTACGAAGCAGGATATTGCCGAAATGACCGGAACAACGCTGCATACAGTGTCACGCATTCTCACCGGCTGGGAAGCGCTAGGGTTTGTTCGTGGCGGACGCCAGAAACTGACCGTCCTCAATATGTCGGGTGTGAGACGGCTTGCCGACGGCGAGCAATAAAACAGCAGGAAAGCATAAAATACTGAACGGAAACGGCTCGATATATAATAGCTAAAATACAATAAAAACAATTAGTTGAAAAACACTCTTCTCAAAGAGATTCGCGGCACGTTCTTCGTGTCATCCGAAAACCTCCCGTTCTTCGGATTTCGCTGCCAGCAACGCTTCTATCATCAGCTTTTCCGACAGAATATGACGACGCACGCTCTCCATAAAGCCGCGCACCATGTAAGAGATCGTTTCGCGAGCGAGACTGCAACGACCTTCTGCAATCGCCATCAATGTCTGCGACAGCTCCTCGGCGGCCAGCCGGTCACAACGATGTTCCGCCTTCAATCGTTCGATGATGGCAGTGGCAAAATGGGAATGAGCCTGTCGGCTGAAATCGGGGAACAGAACCTCTTCTTCCAGCGCATGGGTTTCACCCACAAGGCGGGGAATGAGCATGGCGATCCGCCGATATTCCTGCGTTGAACCACCGGTTTGGAGATCATCGGCGATTTCCTCCAACTGCAGGCATAGTTCCAGCAGATCATGATGGTGGGCTTCAAGACGACTGATATCAGCGGCATGCAATACTGGTGGCACGTCCATTGTTCTCTTCCCAACCTATTGCCCGAGAAAAAGAACAGCTGCAATCACGATGGATGCAGCAACGGCGGATAGCGTGCCCGCACCCTGCAACGCCCCCATGCGATAGAGAACCAGCGAGAAGCCGATAATCGCCGGTGTCGCGACCATGAGCCCGATCTGTGCATCCGTCATTGAAATTTCCTTTGCTTTGGCGAGGATACAATGTCGTCGTCAGTGCATTTCTTCTTTGCCAAAACGCAAAGAAGGCCTGAACTGCGGGCGCTAGGCATGTGCCATGTCTGGAACCGAAGATTTGGCCATAACTGCATTGAATTCGGAGGATCGCGCAGAAGACGATCTTCTGCTCTGGATTCTCGTGTGGAGCGAACTCGTTGCCTTCGCGATCCTGCTGATCGCGTTCATGGTGATGTCGATCATCAATGTGGAAGGCGTTGCGCAGTTGCGTGCGCATCTGAGCCCCGGCCTCGCTGCAACCAACACCGTCGTGCTGCTAATGAGCGGCTGGCAGGCAGCAATAGCCGTGCGCAGGCGCAACGATATAAATCAGGCTCGCCGCCCGCTTTTATATGCCGCCTTTTTCGGCCTCGTGTTTGTTGCGATCAAGCTCATCGAATATTCGCATGAAGTCCAGTTCGCAGGCGAGGAAGCGACGGGCTCGTTCTTCGAACTTTATTTTCTCCTGACAGGGTTTCACCTGATGCATGTGGCGTTCGGCTCTGTCGTGCTGGCACTTGTCGCATGGCGACCGACACGCTCCAATATTCTGCTGATTACGACGCTCTGGCACGCCATCGACCTCGTATGGCTGGTGATGTTCCCCGTTCTTTATCTCGCTTGAGGTTCGCAGTGACCGATCATAGCCACCCGTCTCTGAACCGCACATTCATCATTCTGATTCTCCTCGCTCTAAGCGGTGCATTTATCGCAGGCACCAACGCCGGAATGTTCGCGACCATAATCATCGTGTTGATTCTCGCTTTTGCAAAAGGCTGGTTCGTCATCCTCGATTTCATGGAAATGCGCGGAACCAGCGGCACATTGAAACCAGCCTTGCTGGTCTGGCCTGCCCTTCTGCTGGCGCTTGCCCTGACACGTTCCATCGTTGTCCGCGTTCTCCTTTGAACAACCGTGTTGGTGTTTGCCAAATCGCAAAGAAGGCTTTCCCCTGACCGATAGAACAGTCCTGTCCCGTGATGCTGGCGAGGGGATTGACCAGCCACATTATCGACGGGGGGATTTGTTGCCGGGGCCTTGTCCCCCCGGCAGATGAAAGGACGAAGGGATGGCAGAACGCCTAACCAAGACCGGCGCACGAAACGTCTTCTACGGCGGGTCTATTTTCTTTTTCGCGATCTTCGTGGGGCTGACGGCGCACAGTCACTACTACATGAAAACGACTTCCACGGATGAATCCACGCTGACGGCCTCGGTCGCCCGCGGAAAGCACATCTGGGAGAAAAACTCCTGCATCAATTGCTACACGCTGCTTGGCGAAGGGGCTTATTTTGCGCCCGAGCTTGGCAATGTCTGGAAGCGCTGGGGCGGCGAAGAAGACCCCGAAGGCGCACGCGAGACGATGAAAGCCTGGATGCAGGCACAACCTACCGGGATCGAAGGGCGTCGCCAGATGCCTCAGTTCAACCTGAGCGAACAGGAACTCAACGATCTGGCTGATTTCCTTGAATGGACCAGCCGCATCAAGACGCAGGACTGGCCGCCCAACGAGGCAGGCTGAGCGCGGGATGAACGGAGTTACACGATATGAAATATGAAAGCCAAAAGGTCGCGATGCTCTATTTCTATGGAGCGCTCGTGCTGTTCATCGCGCAGGTCGCATTCGGCGTTCTCGCCGGCACGATCTATGTTCTGCCCAATACGCTATCCGAGCTCCTGCCCTTCAACATCGTTCGCATGATCCACACCAATGCGCTGGTCGTCTGGCTGCTGATGGGCTTCATGGGTTCGACCTATTATCTGCTGCCGGAAGAGACTGAAACCGAGCTTTACAGCACTAAACTCGCCGTCATCCAGTTCTGGCTGTTCTTCGTGGCGGCTGGTATCGCTGTTGTCGGCTATCTGTTCCATATTCACGAGGGGCGTGAATTTCTCGAACAGCCATTCATCATCAAGGTCGGCATCGTCGTCGTCTGCCTGATCTTCCTGTTCAACATCACGCTGACGGCACTCAAGGGCCGCAAGACGACCGTGACCAACATCCTTCTGTTCGGTCTGTGGGGGCTGGCGCTGTTCTTCCTGTTTGCCTTCTACAATCCGATCAATCTCGCACTCGACAAGCTTTACTGGTGGTACGTCATCCATCTGTGGGTTGAAGGCGTGTGGGAACTCATCATGGCGTCGATCCTCGCCTTCCTGATGATAAAGCTCAACGGCATCGACCGTGAAGTCGTCGAAAAATGGCTCTATGTCATCGTCGGCCTGGCCCTGTTCTCCGGCATTCTTGGCACTGGTCACCACTATTACTGGATCGGCGCGCCGGGCTACTGGCAGTGGATCGGTTCGCTGTTCTCGACACTGGAGGTCGCTCCGTTCTTCACCATGGTCATCTTTACCTTCGTGATGACATGGAAGGCCGGTCGCAAACATCCAAACCGTGCTGCCCTTCTCTGGTCCATCGGTTGTTCGGTCATGGCCTTCTTCGGGGCGGGCGTATGGGGCTTCCTGCACACGCTGTCGTCTGTCAACTACTACACCCATGGCACTCAGCTTACCGCCGCCCATGGGCACCTCGCCTTCTTCGGCGCCTATGTCATGCTTAACCTTGCCGTCATGGCCTATGCGATCCCCGAACTCCGCGGACGGGTGCCTTACAACCAGATGCTCTCCATGGTGAGCTTCTGGGCAATGTGCACGGCAATGTCCGTGATGACCTTTGCACTCACTTTCGCGGGCGTGGTGCAGACCCATCTGCAGCGTGTTCTGGGTGAAAGCTTCATGGTCGTGCAGGACCAGTTGGCGCTGTTCTACTGGATACGCCTCGGCTCCGGCGTCGTGGTGGTGATTTCGGCCTTCATGTTCATCTGGGCCGTCCTGGTTCCAGGCAAGGAACGCCGCGAAAACACCTCCGGCTTCGTACAGCCCGCTGAATGATCGACACCAGGCCCCGCCTCAGGGCGGGGCTTCATTGCCCGATACAAAGGAAAATAGCCATGAACCCCATTCTCAGAAATGTAGAAAATGCCGATGTCTCAATCCCACCATACAGCCCGTCCGGCAATGAATGCGCGCTCTTTGAAATGGCCTGGACGCGTAAGCTGCCATTGCTTCTCAAAGGACCGACCGGTTGCGGCAAGACGAGGTTTGTAAGCCATATGGCCGCAAAACTCGGCCTGCCACTCTCGACGGTTTCCTGCCATGACGATCTGGCGGCTGCTGATCTGACCGGGCGCTATCTGCTGAAAGGTGGCGATACAATCTGGGTCGACGGTCCGCTGACCCGCGCAGTGCGTGAAGGCGGTATCTGCTATCTCGACGAGATCGTCGAGGCGCGCAAGGACGTGGCCGTGGTCCTGCATCCGCTAACTGACGACCGCCGCCTTCTGCCATTGGAACGCACCGGCGAACTGCTCGAAGCGCCTGACGGCTTCATGCTCGTCGTATCCTATAATCCGGGTTATCAGAACCTGTTGAAATCCCTGAAGCCAAGCACGCGCCAGCGCTTTGTGGCCATCGAGTTCGACTTTCTGCCCAAGGAACAGGAAATCGCGGTGGTCAGTGAAGAAAGCGGTCTCGCTGCCCAAAAGGTTGCGCCACTGGTGGCACTGGCTCACCGGCTGCGCGGACTGAAAGGCCACGATCTGGAGGAAGGCGTTTCAACCCGTCTGCTGGTCTACTGTGCCACGCTGATCGACGCCGGAATGCCGCAACGCGAAGCCGCACGCGCCGCTATGATCGAGCCGCTGACCGATGAGCCGGATGTCAAAGCCGCCTTGATTGAAGTTGCCGATGCAATGCTGAAATAGGCGGGCACACAATGCTGGATTTTCTGGAACTGGAGGAAACCGTTGGCCGGGCCTGGCACCGCCTGATTGGCAAGACCGGATCGTGGCCGCATTATCCCCAGCACACCGTGCAGCTTGGCGATATTCGCCAGAAACTCGCCATCTGCTTTCGTGGTTTTGGCGGCGATGTCGCCGTGCAGATCGCCCCGGCCCGTGCCCGAACCTCCGGGCACAGGCTGGGATTGCGGCAGCGCATGGCTTTGGGCGAAGAGAAGCTTAGCCAGCCGTTGCGGGATGAAGCGACATTGATGCTGCCGTCGGAGATCGCGCTTTTTCCCGATCGCACGCTCAATTACGATCTCTATGTCTGGCTTGCGGGTTATATGGCAGTCATGCCGACCGAAGTGAACGAACTTCCCGGCGACCCTTTGCGCCGCAATCTTGCAGCCCTTGCACTGGCATCGGATACCGTTGCGAAGACTTGCCGGGTATTTCCCGGCTTTCAGAAACGTTATGCGCGCCTGTGCGATGCGATGCTGGCTGTACGTCCCAAACGTTCGCTCTATGGTCTTGAACAACAAGTGGAAGAGCGCATTCTGGCGCTTTTGAAACAGGGAGCAGGACTGCCGGATAACAGTCTTGCTACAATCTTCCCGCATTGCGCCCCCGCAGGCTATCTGCCCGCCCTGCCCGTCCCGCTTTGGCCGGAATTGATAAGGCGCGAGGAAACTGCACCACGCGACGGCGACGACCAGACGGTGCTCAACAGCAAGGCGGAAGGTGTCGAAACCGGACGGCAGATCGCAAACCGCGAGAAGCAGGACCTGAAACTGGCCGACAGAAGCCCGTTTATTCTCAATCGCTTTGAGAAAATCCTTGCCATGGCAGAGATGGTAAGCGTCGACCGGCCAACGGACGATAGCGACGAACAGAATGCAAAGTCTGCCGATGAACTTGACGATCTGACATTGGGCGAGCGCAAAGGCAGACCTGCAGCCCGTTTCCGTTTTGATCTCGACCTGCCACCCGAAGCCGTCGACCGAACGGCCCTCACCGCCAAACTGACCTATCCGGAATGGGATTACCGGAAAGGTGTTTATCTTCCCGAGCATTGCAGTGTTCTGGCAGGACCAGCACAGGGCCGTGAAGAAGCTATGGAACTGGATGACGAAGCGCAAAGCCTTGTGCGCCGGGTGCGCCGCCAGTTCGAGATATTGCGGCCAGGTCGCGAATTGATGCGGGCACAGCTCGATGGCAACGATCTCGACCTTGATGCCGTGGTGCGTTCACGGTGCGACTTCGCCGCCGGTGGACAGGGCAGCGACCATGTGCACCTGATGAGCCGACCCAGGACAAACGATCTTGCCGTCACAATTCTGGTCGATGTCTCGCTATCCACCGATGCATGGATCGACAATCGGCGTGTGCTGGATGTGGAAAAGGAGGCGCTTCTGGTTCTGGCCAACGGTATTGCCGCATGTGGCGACCGCTGTTCCATCCAGACATTCACCTCACGCCGCCGTTCATGGGTGCGGGTCGAAACCGTGAAGGACTTCGACGAGACCTTCGGCCCTGCCGTAGAACACCGGATTGCGGCGCTGAAGCCGGGCTTCTACACACGTATGGGAGCCGCCATTCGCCATTCAACGGCAAAGCTTGCCGAACAGCCGAACCGAAAGAAGCTTCTGCTGGTTCTGACAGACGGCAAGCCGAACGATGTCGATCATTATGAGGGTCGGTTCGCGCTTGAGGACAGCCGCAGGGCCGTCAGCGAAGCGCGCGCCACAGGCGTCAACGTCTTTGCCGTGACTGTTGATCGCGAGGCGAGCGCCTATCTCCCGGCGCTTTTCGGTCGGAGAAACTATGCACTCGTCGCCAAGCTGTCGAAACTGCCAGTCGCTCTACCGGCGATCTATCGAATGATGACCGGGTGAGCCGGACAGGCTACAGCACCTGTCCGACCGGATTACAAACAGCGCAACGGCCTCTAAGCAATTTGAGGCTGTCGCACTGACGAGAGATGGCGAACCACAACCGGCACCAGCAACACCAGTCCCAGAAGCGACGAATAAATCTCTGGAGCAACCAGCAGGATCGCGGCGACGATCATCAGGATGTTTTCCCAGGCTTTGGTACGCACCAGGAAAAAGCCCGACAATGCAGCGCCTAGTGCTGTGATGCCGATGGCACAACCGAGGAATGCCACGAAAAAATCCGGCCAATTGAAGTCAGATGTGACCAGCAAAAGCGACGGAGAGAATACGAAGACAAATGGTACAAGCACCTTGCCGAGACCGAGCCGGAAGGCTGTATTGCCGGTCTTGAACGGATCGGCGCCCGCCATACCCGCCGCCGCATAGGCCGCGAGCGCGACAGGCGGCGTGATATCTGCCAGCACCCCGTAATAGAAGACGAAGAAGTGAGCCACGATCGGCTCAACCCCCAACAGCCCCAGCGCCGGCGCGGCGATTGTCGCCATGATGATGTAGTTGGCGGTCGTCGGAATGCCACAACCCATCAGAATGCAGACGATCCCCGTCATGATGAGCGTGAACAGCAGCGTCAGTGTTTGCGGGCCAAACCATGCGGCAGGCAGAATGGTGCCGAAATAGGTCGCGAGCTGCCCTGCTGTCGACGTCACGATATAGGAAATCTTGAAGCCGACGCCTGTGAGAGTCACCACGCCGACGATGATGCCGACAGTCGCCGCAGCAGCGCCCACGGCAAGCGCGTATTTAGCGCCATCGCGCAGTCCGTCAAAAATCTCGCCTATAGACATGCGCTTGCGCGGATTGAGCAATCCCACTGCGATACAGAGCGTAATGCCCCAGAATGCAGCCAAATAAGGCGTATAGCCCGACAGTAGAACGCCGATCAGCACAATCAATGGAATGACGGTCGGCCAGTCACGCTTGAAAGCTTCCTTCAGGTCAGGCAGCTCTTCCTTCGTCATGCCGCGCAAGCCATTGCGCTTGGCTTCGAAATGGACCTGCATTAGGACGCCGAAGAAGTGCATGAAGGCTGGCACGATAGCCGCCAGAATGATGGTTGTGTAAGGCAGGTTCAGGAATTCGATCATCAGGAACGCGGCTGCGCCCATGATCGGCGGCGTGATCTGCCCGCCTGTCGACGATGCCGATTCCACAGCGGCGGCGAAGTGGCGCTTGTAACCAAGCCGGATCATCGCCGGGATCGTCAGCGAACCGACGGTCACCGTATTGGCCACAGAAGAGCCTGAAATCATGCCGAACAGTGCGGAGCCGAAAATGGAGACCTTTGCCGGACCGCCTGCAAAACGGCCTGCTACCCACGCCGCACAGTCCAGAAACAGCTGACCGAGGCCGATGCGGGTTGCAAAAACCCCAAACAACACGAAATGGAAAACATACGTTGCCACCACACCAAGAGCGATGCCGTAGATGCCTTGTGTCGTTAGATAAAGATGATCGACAAGCTGGCTGACGGTCGCACCGGGATGGACAAGAATACCCGGCATATGCTGCCCGTAAATGGCATAGAGCATGAACAGGATGGATATGATCGGCAGTGGCCAGCCGACCGACCGTCGTGTGGCTTCCAGAAGAACCAGAATGAGAAGACCACCGAGGACAACATCTGTCGTCGTCGGGTTACCAACGCGAAAGGCCAGATCGTCGAGCGGTATCATCGGGACATGGGCGACGGACACGACCGCTATGATCGCCAGCGCCCAGTCGATGATGGAAATGCCAAGCGGCCTCAGCCACGACGATGTGGTGGGCTGGTCGTAACCCTTGCGAGAGAACGGAAAAACAAGAAACACCAGGCCCAGCACGAAGGAAAGGTGAATACCGCGATGCACCATTTCCGAGAGAAGACCAAAGCCCGCGGTGTAATAGTGGAAAATGGAAAGTATGATCAGCAGCGCGCCGACGATGCGTGCCGCGAGCGGCCCTAGTGGGCGAAAGCGAATCTCGGAGTCGAACTTTTCCTCAAGCTCGCGCGCCTTGGCTTCGTCCAGTTCCATAGGCGATGTTTTCGCCTCTTGCTCGCTCACCATAGGGTTCTCTCCATTCAGAGCGAAGCTGATTCCTTTGAATCAGATAATTGCTCTAACCATTTGTTTTAACAAAGTTATATATCTGAAAGATGCTTTATGCTGGCTGGAAGCAAATGCACGGAGTTCTGGTGAAGCTCCGTGCATTTTTTCATCCGAACCGGAATGGCGACTTACTTCAGAACACCAGCTTCCTTGTAGAAGCGTTCTGCGCCGGGATGCAGCGGAATGCCAAGGCTGGTCGTCGCCGTATCAAGCTTGATGAGCTTGCCTTTTGCGTGCCCAGCGTCGAGCGCCTTCCGGCTGTCTTCGTTAAACAGGGTCTTGGTGATGTTGTAGACGAGTTCATCCGGCTGCTTGGCGTTCGTCACCCACTGTGCCGCAACTGCAAGCGTTTCGGTTTCGCCTACATCCTTATAGGTGTCGGCTGGCACGGCATCTTTTGAGAAGAATGAATATTTTTCGAGAATCTTCTGCGCTTCAGGACCGGAAATCGGAACCAGCGAAATGCCGTTCGATGTGGCCAGCTCCGAGATCGCACCGGTCGGATAACCACCGACGAAGAAATAGGCGTCAAGTGCACCATCCTTCAGACGTTCGCCTGCCGGGCCGGGCTTCAGATGTTCGGCCTTGATGTCGCCTTCGCTCAGTCCATATGCTTCCAGAACGATACGAGCGTCCACGATTGTACCTGATCCCGGCTCATCAATGGAAACGCGTTTCCCCTTGAGATCGGCAACGGATTTAATATCTGCACCCTTACGAGCGACCAGATGAATGGTTTCAGGATAAAGGGTAGCAATCAGGCGCAAATCCTCGACCTTGCCCTTGCCTTCATAAAGACCGGTGCCCGTATGTGCCCAATAGGCTACGTCCGACTGAGTGAAGCCTGATTCCAGCGATCCTGACTGGATAGCATTGATATTAGCCACCGAACCGTTCGACGAAACCGCCGTAGCTACCAGACCGGGAACGCCCTTATCCCCCGCTCCGGAAATCGCGTTGGCGATCAACCCGCCAATCGGGTAATAGGTCCCCGCTGTTCCTCCGGTACCGATGCGGAAGAAGGCTGGAGCCTGCGCAAAGGCAATGCTGGCCCCGACAGCAACAATCCCTGCAAATGCAGCGACCACACCGCGCCGGGTGAACTTTCCCATTGTCATATCTGCTCTCCGTTCCCTGAATAATTTTGTTCAAATTGTGTCGCAGAGCATGGAAAGCCCGACGCGGCTTGTCAAGCGCCTCCCCAAACATTGGGCGCATCTACTGATTTCAGGTGAAAAATATAGAATAACACAAATAATAATTCAGATAAACATTATATGTATAAATAATAGTAATTATATATTCTTATAAATATGAATAATGTCACCATACAACAACAATGAATTGCAAATTATAATCAAACACGGGTAGTGCGATGCATTTCCATTTAGTAATCGCATTGCAATTCCATAATGTGACTTGAAACCGCAGAATTTGTCGCTATCTTGGCTGCATGGCGTGTGCTGCGTGCGCCCAGGGACTGCCCTGAATACGGAGACTGTTTTAACTGTTTCTGTCAGGGAGCTGCCATGGCTGGTCGCATTCAAAATACTATACGCAATTTTCTTGATAGCGAGTCTTCAGGCGGCTTGCTGCTTATAGCGTCAGCTATAGCGGCATTGCTGGTGGCTAATTCTCAGCTTTCAGAGGCTTATTTCGGCGCTCTTCATGCCTATCTTGGACCACTTTCTGTCCAGCATTGGGTCAACGATGCGCTGATGGCGATATTCTTCCTGATGGTCGGACTGGAGATCAAGCGCGAAATGGTCGATGGCCATCTATCGTCCTGGCCGCGCCGTATTTTGCCGGGCGTAGCCGCTGCAGCAGGCATGGCGGTGCCAGCTCTGGTCTATCTCTCCTTCAATCTCGATAGTGGAGCTTCGCACGGTTGGGCTATCCCGGCTGCGACCGATATCGCTTTTGCGCTTGGCGTCATCTCCTTGTTGGGGCCAAGGGTTCCGACCTCGCTGAAAGTGTTTCTCGCTGCCCTTGCCATCATTGATGACCTTGGCGCGGTGATCGTTATCGGACTGTTTTATACAACCGGTGTTTCCCTGATGGATCTGGGTCTGGCTGCGGCGGTCGTCGCTGCCCTGGTCGGCTTGAATCTTGGCGGCGTGAAACGCCTGACGCCTTATCTGCTGCTCGGTCTTGTACTGTGGTTCTTCACCTATCGCTCCGGTGTTCACGCAACCATTGCAGGTGTCCTGCTGGCGCTCACCATCCCGATCAAGCGCACCCCTGCAAAGCCTGAAGCAACCGTCTCCGACAGCCCATTGCATCTGCTTGAGCACAGCCTGATCAAGCCGGTTTCGTTCATCATCGTGCCCATATTTGGCTTTGCAAATGCAGGTGTCAGCTTTTCCGGCCTCGGCACGGAAGCCCTTTTCGCGCCGGTGACCTTGGGCGTAGCCGCCGGTCTGGCGATAGGCAAGCTTGTTGGAATCTTTGGGGCCGTATTGCTGCTGGTAAAAGGCGGAATCGTCGATTTGCCTGCTGGCGCGAGCTGGACTCAAATGCTGGGGACAACGCTTCTGTGCGGCATCGGCTTCACGATGAGCCTGTTCATTTCGCTTCTGGCTTTCGACGAGGTCCTACTGCAGAACGAAGCAAAGATCGGGATATTGATCGGCTCGCTTATTGCCGGACTAGCGGGTTTCACCGTCCTGCGCTTTGCAAAACGCGCAGACGGGCGAAACTTCAGTCGATAAACCGGATACGTAATGTGCCCGAATGTCTCGCATTTGGGCACATCAGCGCCCTACGGGGTCAGCAACATTCGCTCGCCTGAGCGTTTTTGCGCAACCACGGACATCTCCGACTGGCCGCGGATCGTTGCCTTTATCTGAGTTTCATCCATCAGACTGAATGCCGTAGCCCAGGCATCCGCTCTCGCTGCATCGCGGGCAACTACCGTCAACCGGCGATAAAGTGCCGCCGAAAACCCTGACTTTGGATTGAGCAAATGGTTGAAGCGTCCGGATTCCTCGAACTGGAACCCGGCGAAACTGGACGTTGCTAGTGCCTGATTGCGGATATCAACATGCTCTTCGGCTGCAGTTCCGGCTTCCAGATCGGCAATGCCAATTCGCCATGCCGTACCGTCCGGCCTTGAACCAAGCGCGCGATATTCCCCCATATCGACCAGTGCGTGCTCGACTCCTTCCCTTCGCAACAATGCCGTCACACGGTCGGTAACGTAGCCCTGCGCAATACCGTTTAATGTCAGAGCCATTGACGGCTGGGAGAACGCAACGCGGTTCTCATCAAATAGAACGTGGTCGAACCCTACCTTTGCAAGCGCTTCGTCCCAAAGCTGTCGCGACGGTCCGTCGGGAGAAGGATTCTCTTGCGAAAAATGCTTCTTCAGGCAGTTCCAAAGAGGCTGAACCGTCGGATCGAAAAGGCCGTCACTTGCTTTCCAGCATTCATGGCAGATGCGCAGGACCTCGACCAGATCAGGCGAAGGCGATGCCAGCGCCCCGTTGCGATTAAGTTTGGTGAGTTCTGAATCTACGCGATAAAGGCTGAAGATGTTCTCAAGCCTTTCCGCCTCTTGAGCAGCTTTACGTAACAACCGTTCGGCAATCGAACGATCAGGATAATAAAGTATGATCTTGGCAGGTGCTCCCATCGCCTGACCGCGCCAGAAGGTCGGCTCGGGAAGGTCGAGCGAAGCTGCCTGTTTCGGAATAGCGCAGAGCATCACGCCAGCCGCACCTCCTGCGAGCACAAGCCTGCGACTGACACGCTGTCTGCCGTCAATGGGCATGGCTCTCGGCTCCAAGATCGGTGGTCCGTACGGACTGGTCGCCGAGAATGTAATCCTCCGGCATTTCAGCGAAAGTACTGATACGCCCGCCCTTTTGCGCGACGAACTTCTCCGCTGCTTCCCGTGTCGAAAACGGTACGGCCTCCTGTGCCCCCATTCCGCCAACTGCAGCGCTTTCGATCACGAAAAAAGCCTTGCGCGCATCGACCCAGTTTTCAGCTCCCGGCTCTTCCCAACTTGGCGCTTTCGCCATGTCCGAAACGTAGATCGCTGCAATCCCCTTCGGCTCCTCGGGCAGCATCGTGAAAGCGAGCGTATCGCGAGCGGAAGAGAACCATACCGCCTCGTTTGCCGGTTCCAGAATGATCTGGCCCTTGGGGCCTGGGTGTTCCAGAACATTCATCCCGCAATAGCGGCCCATTGCGCTTTCCGTCAGCGCGAAAGGCGCCATGACCGCATCTTTCTTTTCGTCCGGAGAACATCCGGCAAGCAGAACCAGAAACAGGGGAGCAAGAAACAGAGCGCGTTTCATAATTCTTTCCTCGAGAAAACCAGCACCGCAAGAGACAGCGGCAGCATGACCCAGAGACCCAGCGCCAGTGTCAGGGCTGGAGCAGACAGCGTGGCGTTACCTGCTATGCCGCCCATGCCGGTCAGAGTACCGGCCTGCCCCAGACCGAAATTGAGAAGCCGGTAGGAATCGGCAGGGTTGAGCAGAAGCAGGCCGTTGAGCATGCCACCGCCCACGATGCGACCCTGATCGAAAACCAGCAGGGCGAGAAGCGCTGCGTCATAGATCAGCACGAAGAACAGCCAGACGCCGATGGCGATCCCTGCTGCCGTGCTCCGCTCCCGAACTAATGTGCTGGCAAGAAAACCGATTGCGATGAACACAGCTCCCAGCAGGATCGACGAGACAATGAGTTTCGATAGCGACAACCAGCTTCCCGCATCCACGCCAGACCCGGTCACGATCAGCGCCACAGCCGCCGCGCCGTATCCGAACAATGTCGCGAAAGCAAGAATGGCAAGCTGACCGATAAACTTCCCGAAAACCAACTGGACCCGGCTTATCGGGTAACTCAGAAGCAGAAGCATCGTGCCGCGTTCCATTTCACCGACGATAGCGTCATGCGAAATGAGAAGTGCAATGAGAGGAATGAGAAAGATGGTCAGGCTGGAGAGGCTGACGATCACAACGTCCAGCTTGCTTGCGGCAACCGAACTGCCCGTGGGCGCGCTGCCGAGAAAAGTCAAGCTCAAAGCCAGTGCCGCAAGCAGCAATGTGGTCGCCAGAACCCAGCGATTACGCAAGCCTTCCTGTATTTCCTTGGAAGCGATGATGAGAATATTGTTCATTCCGCTGCCTCCGCGCGAGCCGCTTCTCCGGCATTGAGAAAATGGGCGTAAAGCTCGTCCAGCGTCGGTGGAACGAGATCGAGCTCCATGAGATTGTCGTTCATGGCCACAATATCGCGGACAAGCGCCATTTTGCCTTCCACCGGTGCTTCCGTTTCGAACAGATCAGCGCCGAGACGATGCCAGCGCAACGCAGCATTCGCGGCTGTCGAAGGCAGCCGGGAGCCATCGGGTGTCTGCACCCGTATGCGAAGTGGCAGTTGTGAAATCCGACGCAACGCATCGATAGAGCCATCGGCAATGATCTTGCCCTTGTTCGCGATGATGACGCGCCCGACCTTGGTTTCCAGTTCGGTCAAGGCATGGGATGACATGAGGATTGTCGTGCCTTTGCTCCGCAATTCTTCAAGGACTTCATAGAAGCTCTGACGCAAGGCGGGATCGAGACCGGTCGTCGGCTCGTCAAGCAACAGAACGGACGGTTGCCCGAGCAATGCCTGAGCAAGCCCCAGTCGCTGGCGCATCCCCTTCGAATAGGTGCCAACCCGCCTGTTCGCAGCATGGGCGAGGCCGACGCGCTCCAGCAGCTCTACATTCTGGGCAACCGGCATTCTCTTGAGCCGCGCATAGAAACCGAGCGTTTCCGCTCCAGTCAGCGCCAGATTGAAAGAGACGTGCTCAGGCAGATAGCCAAGCCGCAATCTGGCGGCAAAGGCACCGGTCGCCGGATCCTCGCCCAACACGCGAACCGCGCCCTTGGTCGGGCGGATCAGACCGAGCATGAGCTTTATCATCGTCGTTTTTCCAGCACCATTATGGCCGACCAGCGCAATGCTTTCTCCAGCGTGGAGGCGGAAACTCGCATCGCTGATGGCATTGAACCCGCCATAGGACTTTGTGACCTGATCAAGAATGACAGTCTCAGTCATTTGGTTTTCCTTTCGCCGGATCGGCCGGATGCGGCGGCTTCATAAGGGGATAGCTATCGACGACACCGCCCGGCAAAAGCGCCGGGAACTGGGTCTGTGCCCAGCGGATTGTCTCGATTGCCGGACTATTGATGAGAATTTTTGCCTGTGGCGCAGTCCACAAAACCTTGTCGATCAGATCATTGGGCCGGTAAGGGCTGTCAGC
>WPCJ01048180.1_pt1 | contig 22473 bp, 24 predicted proteins | sample 5399831 | NCBI WGS metagenome assembly WPCJ01 (sample SAMN12869470, study PRJNA574797) | sludge metagenome | isolation source: wastewater treatment of pH10 | place: China:Beijing | collected 2019-05-20 | reverse complement strand
AACTATCCTTGCGGACAAGGAGGTTGCCGAAATGAGCCAAGAAGCGACTATTCGCCGTGGCGTACGCAATGCGCGTTATGCGGCAATACCAAATCATGTGTTTGAGGACATGCGTTTGAGCATGGAAGCACGTTGGCTGCTAGGATATCTTTTATCAAAGCCTGACAATTGGACTGTTGTGCAGAAAGATATCGCAAATAAGGGCGGTTGTGGGCGCGACAAAGCACGTAAGATGATCGCTGAGCTGGTTGATGCAGGCTATGCAGAAAAAGAACAGGCGAGAGATGGTGGTCGGTTCGGTGGCATGTCTTTAGTCATCTATGATGAGCCATTGAATGGCGCTGCTGAGCCGGTTGCAGGTAATGAAACTGTTGCATTTTTACCGCAGACTGATTTACCGGCGACGGTGAATCCGTCGACGGTTTTGCCGTCGCCGGTAAATCAGGCACTAGTAAGTACTGATAATCTAGAAAATACTAATTATAGATCTGAGAGAGCGCGGGAAAGTGCGAAAGAAAATCGGGAAGAGCGAAAGGCAACTGAGCGTTCTTTCAAAAAAGCCTTCTCGTCATGGCCGACATTCCTCAGTGATAGCGAGCCTGATGCTTTTCGTGCATGGTTGAGCCTTTCGATTGAAGAGCGGCAATTGGCTTTTGAGGAGGCTGGCCGCTATCTTGAGGCTGCACGAGCAACAGGACGCAAGCATATTTGCTCATTTGCGGTCTATCTGCGCGAAAAGCGCTGGGGGAAGCTTCCAGCTCGACCTGCGACGACTTCGGTTGTGGGCACAGATGGTGCAGAGCAGATGAAAGCCCCGCCATTTGGAAAATTATGGTTTGCACGGGTTTATGAGCGACTTTTAGCCGGACCAGCCCAGATTGGTAATCTCGATAAGTATGAGCGGCAGCTTGTTGAGGACGGCAAGTTTAGTGCTCAGCATTTGCTAATGGAAAAGCAGGCTAAGCAGGGTTTCCCGCAGGTGAATGATTTGTTTGAACGGGCATCGGGTGCGCGTGGTGCGCTTGTTCCTGCATGGCTCCAGCCAGTGGCTGAACGCATGGTGCCGGTGCAGGTTGGCAGTGACGTGTGGTGTGAATGGATCGCTGAGCACACCAAGCGGGGCTGGCCGTGGCCTGATGTTGGTCGCATGGAATATGTCCATCTGCCTGCGGGTGGGCCAGATGCTTTGAGTGATTTACAGGATCAGTTGCGAGGATTGGACAAATGATGATGCTGGATAAGAGACTTATTGAGCAGGCAGAGCACATTGATCTTTCCCGCTGCTTTAAGAAGGCCGACAAAATACTTGCGCAGCGCCGTATTCGGGATAGTGGAATCACTAAACTGGCAGTTCATGCAGGCAGTGATTCCCCATGGTTGGTGCTGAAAGTTATGACCGGACGGGAGATTGAGGTAGGTGAGGCATTAAAAAAAGCCGGGGCTGAATCACTTGTCCCCATGAAGATGGGGAAAAAAATAAGACGCCGACATCAAGATATTGAGCCAAAACCGGAACCTGTTTTCATCGGATATTTGTTTACGCGTTGTGTCATTTCTTACGATACAATGGCTGCGCTAATCGGATTTGAACATGTTATCGGTATCCTTGGTGGATACGAAAGTCCGCACTTATTGTCCGCTAAAAATGTATTATCTTTCAATGAGAAAGCAAAGAAAGGTAAATTTGATCATGAAGTACCGCAAGAGGTGTTCAGGCGGGGTATGAAGGTACATATCCGTGATGGTGTGTTTGCTGGTTATTCAGGCATAATCATTGCAGGCGGGCATGAGGGGAAAGGCACCGCTGTCGTCGGGGTGGAATTTCTGGGAGGTGTAAATCCTGTGATAATGCCCCTTGCAATTCTACAATCCTTGTGACTGTAATTATGGCACGGATGATCCGGTTAGTTAGTGAACCTCGATACACGGTAAAACGTGGGGACATGATCCTGAGGTGCCGCGCTCGGACCCCGCTCTGACAGTCTCGCAACTGAGACATCGATTCAGAGCCAGTGCGTAAGCTATGTCTGAAAACACCATTTGATTTTACGACCATGTTAAATGTCACCTCCTCATTGAGCGGACCATCAACATTTGATGGTCCGTCTGTTTTTATGAACTTTGATACAGGTGGATGGGAGCAGGAGCTTAACCGGTTAGAGCGTGAGGTCATGCCGAAAGCGATCATTGGTGCTTTGAACAGGACTGCGGCGGTTGGCCGTTTGGCTGTGCAGGATGAGATGGACGCTAAGCTTGATCGTGTTACACCATTTGCAAAGCGCGGTGTTGCTTACGAGCAAGCGAGCAGTTCCAATCTTTCAGCTGCGGTTATCATCGCAGGTAAATCATGGGCTAAGAATTCAACGCCCCCCGCTAATTTTCTGACCCCGCAATTCTTCGGTGGACAGCGTAATCTTAAATCCTTTGAGCATCAGTTGATCACAGCAGGCCATATGGACAAAGGGCTGTATGCAGTTCCTTCAAAGGATTGTCCACTAGATCAGTATGGCAATGTTCGCGTGGCATTGATCGTTCGCATACTGGCAGACTTGCAAATTGCTGAACGCACAGCAGGATATAATCGAAAACGCACTGCCGCCTCTACCAAGCGCAATGCCCGTTACAAGAATGCCCGGTTCTTTGTGCCTGAGCGCGGATCACATTTGCACCCGGGTGTATGGCAGCGAAACCCGATGGATAATTCAATAAAACCAATGCTGCTCTTTGTTCGCATGCGTTCATATGTTCAGACGGTTAACTTCCATGAGACCGTCAAGCGTGTGGCTGAGGAACGCTTCGCCCGATATTTTGCTGAAGAGGTTGGCAAGCGGAGCCACCGATAGACGCCAGTCTGATATAGGCACTTCTATCATTTCGGGTCCTTCTTGACGCACCTTGACTGCGGGTATTTCGCACCGCGAGTCATCAGCAGTCTGAGCGTGAAATCAAAGCCTAAAGTCGAAGGCTAAAGAACTAAACTCAGCTATTAAAGTCACTCAAGTCAGAGGATTAATGATCCGGCTGTATTCTCAGGGAAATCCATGGCGGACATTCAGTCAGATCAGACAATGAGCAAGGGGGAATTTGCCAAGCTGATTAATGTCTCTGCTGGGCGGGTTTCGCAATATATCGCGTCTGGCCAGATCGGACGTGATGCGCTGCAGGGTGAGGGGCGCAGTGCCCGCATTTTTGTTGAACGAGCCAAGCGTCATCTGAGTGGGCGTTTGGATGTTGCACAGCGTGTCGGTATGAACGGCATGACAACGCGGATCTCAGCTACACCGGCAACCCAAAGCTCAGTTGCACAGCCGGATGTTCCTTTACTGCAGAATGCGGAAAAGCGACCACTGGATGTGTTTCAGTCTCAAAGTGATCTGGTCGCCGATCAAATTGCCCGCGAAAAGCTTGAGCAGGCCAAAATGCAGACGGCGCGTGCCAAACGCGAAGAAGCGTTAGCAAGCGGCCGATTCATGTTGGCGGATGAAGCCAGATCAGAAATTACTCGTGCAGTCGCTATGTCTTATCGGGTGATGGAAGGCGGTTTGGCCGATATGGCGACCTATCTTGCCGGTCAGTTTGAGCTACCACAGCGCGACATCCTGCATCATCTGCAGCAAGCTTTCCGCAAAGTACGGGAACGAGCAGCGCAGGGTTTCATAGAACAACAGGCTTCAGAGCCGGAAAACGTGATTGATCCTGATTTATTTGAAAGTGAGGATCAGCACCCAGATTGAATGGACGGCAGATGACACTGCTTTGTAATCCGGTATGGCTGACATATTCCATTCTGGCACAGGAGACGATGCCACCACCACCAGTGGATTATCTGAGTTGGGCAAAACAGAATATCGTCTTTTCTGATCGTATCACACAGTTTCCCGGACCTTATAATGAGGCGCTGTTTCCGTTCTTCTCAGAAATCCTGAAAGCGATCTCACCTGAAGACCCATGCCGGATCGTGACAATTGCCAAATCGGCGCAGGTTGGCGGTACGGTACTGGCGAATATTTTTACGCTTGGCACCATGGATATGGATCCGTGCGACTTTCTGTATGTCCACCCGACTGAGGAAAACGCTTCCCGTTGGTCGAAGCAGAAGCTGATGCCGCTGATCCGCGAAACCACGGCTTTGACGGCATTGTTTCCTGAGAAGAGCCGCGAGGGTGGTAATTCCATCCATTATAAGGAGCGTGCAGACGGGCGCGGGGCTATTCAGGCAGCGGGCGCCAATTCACCTTCCGGCTTGTCGATGATCTCACCGCGCAAGCAGGTGCAGGATGATCTGTCGAAATGGCAAAACAATGAGGCAGGTGATCCGGAAAGTCAGGCAGAGAGCCGGTCAAAAGCATTCATCGCGGCGAAGATCCTGAAAATCTCAACGCCGCTGATTGCACCGGGCTGTCGGATTAGCTCCAATTATGAGCAGGGCACGCAGGAGCGCTACCATGTGCCGTGTCCGCATTGTAAAGAATTGCAACCGCTGGAATGGGAGCAGATGCGCGATCACGTTGATCCGGAGCATCCTGAGAAAGCCTGTTTTTATTGCGTCAAATGTGGCGGCGAAATCAGAGAGCACCACCGAGCATGGATGGTTGCTCCTGAGAATGGTGCCAGATGGGTCGCCAAATATCCGGAGCGGGCACGCTATCACCGCTCATTCCATATCTGGGTTGCTTATTCGCCGTTGGAAAGTTGGGAGGCGCTGGCACGGGCTTATCTCAATGTGCAGCGTGGTGGTCCCGATGATAAAGGCAAAAAGGCTGGTGCTGAGCAGGTATTCTTCAATGACTGGCTGGGACAACCGTTTGAGACGGATGGGGAATCTATCGGCTGGGAAGTGCTGCGAGACAGAGCTGCGCAAATTGGTTTGCTCCGTGGCGTCATTCCGCCGAAAGCTTTGATCCTGACGCTTGGCATTGATGTTCAAGGTGATCGTGTTGAATGGTTGCTGGTAGGCCATGGTAAGAACCGATACCGCGTGGTGATAGATCGCGGAATATTCGATGAAACGACCGGCAGACATTTACCGGGATTCACAGCGCATACCGGACATATCTCAGAGCCTGCTGTGCAGCAGGCTTTGTCAATGCTTGTTAAACGCGAGTGGATTGATTGCTGGGGTAGCCGGCGTAAAGCCGATCTGACCGCAATTGATGGTAACGCTTATACTGAAGATGTTTGGGAATGGGCGCGGCGTCATCCGATTACGGATGTGATCATGGTACGCGGTGATAATCGCGAAGCCGCACCGATGCTGGCACAGGTCAAAAAAGAAAAAGACAAAAAGGGCAGGCCTCTCAAATATTCACGGCGGTTTTTTAACTTCAATGCTTCGGTGATGAAGGCCGCGCTATACCGTTCTTTTCGAAAAGAAGATCCGGAACAGACTGGTTATATCGATTTTGTACATGGTCTGGGCGACGACTTTTTTGAACAGGCGACGGCCGAAATTCGTGTGCAACGCCGTAACCGGTCAGGACATCCCTATTACGAATGGGATTTACCTGCTGGCAAGCGGAATGAAGCACTGGATATGCTCAACCAGTCAATGGCTGCCGCACTACGCCTCGGGATTAATTATTGGACAGAAGAAGAATGGGACAGCCTGGCGGAACGGCTGTCGCAAGAGCCGCCACCGGCACAACTTGATCTGGAAGACCAGCTCTTGCGTCAGCCGGAGCAGCAAAATGTATTCGCTCCGAAGCCTGATAGTGACAAGAAACAATCACCTCTGGTGAAAGCTGCTATTGCCCGTGCAATGGCGCGAGCAAGCCGCCGTGGCTGATCGGAAACAAAATGACAGACAGAAACATATTACAGGCGCGCCTCAATGAAGCCGAGACAGCGCTGCATAAACTCATGGTTGGTAAGGCGTCAGTGCAGCTGAGCTATCAGGGGGAAAGTGTGACCTTCACCACCGCAGATGAGGGGCGGTTGCGGCTCTACATTGGTGAGTTGCGTATGCAACTCGGGCTTGCCAGCACATCGCGTACTCGCTCACGTCGGGTGGTGTTTCTATGAGTGATCCTGTTATCTTGGATGCCAGCGGGCAGCCTATGCCACCGGCAGTGCGTGTTGCAGCACGGCGACGCTATGCAATGAATGCGGCAGCCTATAGTGCTGCCGGTTCGGATCATTCGTCAATGGCGGGTTGGCGACCAGGTACTTATTCCGGACAAGCTGCACTTACATTATCGCGTGATGTAGTCATTGATCGCGTTAATGATGCGGTACGTAATAATGGTTGGGCATCAGCTGGTGTATCCCGTCTCGTGGATACAGTGATTGGTTCCGGTTGGCGCTTATCCAGCCAGCCAAATGCCCGAACGCTTAATCTGAGTGCTGATGAGGCCGATGAAATTGGGGATCAGATTGAGGGGCTGTGGTCAGATGTGGCAACCGATCCCGGCAACTGGTTCGATGCAGAGCGCACTAAATCTGTTGCCGGTCTGTTAGGTCTGTCTGCACGTCACCGATTTTCTGATGGTGAGGCTTTTGCGGTTCTGCCCTATCGGATGGGTGCGAACGGCTACGGCACTTGCGTCCATGTGATTGATCCGGCGCGGATATCCAATCCTAATGGAGCTATGGATACCGAGTTTCTGCGTGATGGCGTAGAGATTGATGCCTATGGTGCCCCGCTGGCCTATCATGTTCGCCGCTCACATCCGGGCGACATTACGCGGCCGATGCATGATATGTTTATCTGGGATCGGGTAGAGCGTGAAACCGAATGGGGCAGGCCGACGGCTGTTCATGCGTTTGAGGCCAGCCGTGCCGGCATGACACGCGGTGTCAGTCCTTGGGCATCCGTGTTACAGCAGCTAAAGCAAGTCTCTGATTACAACGATTATGAGTTGCAGGCCGCTTCACTCAATGCCGTGATGGCGGCGTTTATTAAAACGCCGCTGGATATGGATCAGCTGGCCGATAGTTTTAGTGCCAGTGACAGTGGTAAATCCATCAATTCTTTTTTTGATGCGCAATCAGCAGCACAGGCTGCTGCTTACAAGGCAGATCCGATCCGTCTCAAGGGTGCACAGCTCAATTTCCTCAATCCGGGGGAGGATGTGGTTTTTACGAAATCCGAACATCCGAATGCTGCCTTTGAGGTTTTCGTCAACGCAGCATTGCGCAATATCGCGTCATCTATTGGCCTGACCTATGAGCAGCTGACTATGGACTGGTCAAAGGTCAATTATTCCAGTGCGCGTGCCGCTCTTCTGGAAATCTGGCGCGGACTGACCGCCCGCAAAAGCAGCTTCGCACATAGTTTTATGCAGCCGATTTATATGGCGTGGTTGGAAGAGGTGTTTGATCAGGGGCGTATCAAACTACCCGCACATGCTGTTTCCTTTGAAGCCAATCCGATTGGATGGGCAAGGGCGGCATGGATTGGCTCTGGTCGGGGCTGGGTTGATCCGGAGAAGGAAGCGCGTGCCGCTGCTATTCGTCTGGCGACTGGTCTTTCCACACAGGAATCCGAGTCCGCAGAACAGGGACGCGACTGGAAGGAAGATATGTTGCAGCGTGCTCGCGAACAGCGCTTTGCAGCTAAACATGGTGTTACCTCTGGTGAGATGGCAAGTACTGCCGTTGTTTCCCGTTTCGGTAGTGAGACCCCCAAAGACGAACCTGAACAGAATAATGAGGATCAGCGCAAATGACATTTGCTATGCCGGAAATTGCAGCGCGTTTGTTCGATACACCGCTGATGCTGCATGAGGCTAAAGCCAACATTATCGCCCGCGCTTTCGGACCGCGTGTGTTGGGACAGCATGTTGCGATGGCAGATACGGCAGAAATGGGCGTATTGTCAGAGAATATGCGCGAACTGCGCGACGGTTGGACGGGTGAGAAAATATACACCGGCCCCAAAATAATCGACAATGTTGCGGTCATTGAGATTGAAGGTTCTCTCGTTAATAAAGGTTCATGGGTGGGGAAAACCTCCGGCATGACTTCCTATGAGGGATTGAATATCCAGATTGCGGATTGTCGTGTCCGTGATGATATTAAAGCTGTTGTGTTTGAAATTGACAGTTTTGGTGGTGAAGTGGACGGATGTTTCGCCTGTGCCGAAGAGCTTAATGCGCTCTCGCAGGAAAAGCCGACGATTGCCATTCTCACTGATCATGCGTGTTCTGCAGCATATCTGCTGGCAGCTGCCTGTCGCCAGATCGTCATTCCTGCCACCGGTTATACCGGATCCATCGGTGTTATCACCATGCATGTCGATGCTTCCGGCTGGGCTAAAAATCAGGGACTGGCAGTTACCATACTGCGTGCCGGTGAGAAAAAAGCCCGTCCCGGCATGTTCGAGGCGATGAGCGAGGAAGAATATTCCGAAGCCGTCAATGATCTTGAAGCCATGCGCACCATGTTTGCTGAAACTGTGGCACGTTATCGTGGTTCCCGTCTGACAACTCAGGCAGCACTTGCCACACAGGCTGATACGTTTCGCGGACAGGCTGCGGTCGACTTAGGCCTTGCTGATGCGGTGGGGCATCCCAAACAGGTTTTCGAGGCATTTCTTGCCGCGATAGCCGGCTAGCATACCAAACATCCAAACCCGTTAAATATCAAAAAGGAATACGCTGATGTCGCTTGCACGCGCTATCCGCGCGGCCGTTGGTGGCCGCAATACACGCACACGCCTTGAAGAGGATAAGCCGGAAGAGCTGGAAGATGATCTTCAGCCGGGTGAAGCAGAAGATGATCCTGAAAATCCGGATGCTGAGACCGATGATGAACTGGATCCGAATGCAGAAGAAGATGATCCGGTTGCCAATGATGATGAAGAAAAGTCAGGTGATTACGCCCGTGGCCGCAAAGCTGAGCGTAAACGTATGTCGGCAATCTTAGGATCGGCAAAAGCAGATCAAAATCCGTCACTGGCTGCACATCTGGCGTTCAATACCAATATGTCCGCTAAACAGGCTGTTGCCACATTGGCGGCTTCCGCCACGGCTCACACCGGATCAAGCCTGTCCAGCCGCATGCAGGGGCGTGTTCCTGCTCTGGGTAACGGTGGCTCCGCGCCTAAGGCCGGAACGGCTGATGAACGCCTCATCGCACATGCCAAAAAGCGAAACGCTGCCACGTCACGACATCGCTGACTTCTTAGGCCGCCAACCTAAATCTGATTTTCCAATCTAATCGGGAGTGCTGTTATGCGCACTGAAACTTACACGCCCGGCGATCTGCTCGTCGGCGATTACCCTGTTGCTGTCCGTGCTGTGACCATTGCAGGCGGGCAGGGCATTCTTAAACGTGGCACGGTTCTGGGCGAGGCAGCGGGCAAGTTCCTGCTGTCTGCATCTGCCGCAACCGATGGTTCGGAAGTGCCAAGCGCCGTGCTGGCCGTTGATGTCGATACGGCGGGTGGTGATGTGCTGAAAGATGCTTATGCATCAGGTGAGTTTGATGCAGCTAAGTTGATTTTCGGCGCAGGCCATAATGCAGCGAGTGCTGAGAGTGCATGGCGCAAGTCTGCTGCGCCAATGTTCGTGCGCCAGTTGGCTTGACAGAAATCAACTAAATTTCACCATTGATGTGCCATAGAGCACAAGCTTAAGGATTTCCGTAATGGATTTATTCAGCACAGCCGCGCTGTTGACGGTCATTGAATCCCGTGATCGTCCAACCGCCTTTATCCGTGATACTTTCTTCCCGAACGGCTTTCAGTCAGATCAGGAAGAAATCGCATTTGATAAGCTGAAACGTCGCCGCAATGTGGCTCCGTTTGTCTCGCCATTGGTGGCAGGCAAAGAGCGTGCCATTCGCGGGCGTCAGACATCAACATTCACACCTGCCTATGTGAAACCGAAAAATACGGTGCGCCCGGGTGAAGGTTTCCGCCGCCGTCCGGGTGAACCGCTCTACGGTAACATGTCTGCGGGGGATCGCTATCTGCAGACTGTTACCGATATTCTGGCCGATCAGGATGATGAGGTGACGCGCCGTGAAGAAGTGATGGCAGCTGAAGCACTGCGCACAGGCAAAATCATTGTCAGCGGTGAAGATTACGAAACCCAGATTGTTGATTACAACCGTCCGGCTAATCATACAATCGCTCTGACAGGTGCGGATCGCTGGGGTGAGAATGGTGTATCCGTTCGCAAATCTATCCGTTCATGGGCTACCCGTGTTGCCACCACATCGGGCGGGGCAGCGACAGAAGTGATCCTCGGCGCCGAAGCCGCAGAGATTTTTCAGAGTGATGCGGAGATCCGCGACATTCTGGATAATCGTCGCCAGATGGGCGGTGAAATGCAGCTCGGTCCGGTTGCTGCCGGTTCGGAAGATATGGTGGCGGTATATCTGGGTTCCATCGGGCAGTTCAATTATTGGCAATATACCCAGCTATTTCAGGATGATCAGGGCAATGATCTTGAGGTCTGGCCAAGCTTTGGCGTGGGCGTGATTGCTCCAAGCCAGTTTCAGGGCTTTATGGCTCACGGTGCCATTCAGGATATCGCTGCACAGTTGCAGCCGCTGTCGCGCTTCCCGAAGATGTGGAATGTTGACGATCCGTCTGCCACATTCCTGATGACCCAGAGTGCGCCGCTGCCGGTTCCCGGTGATGCGTCTGCATCTCTGTTCGCCATGGTTCGCTAACCCACTATCAGTGAGAGGAATGAAGCAATGGCAAAAGTCAAATTTGTGCGGCAGGCCTATGCGGTTACTTTGATCGTTGTCGGTCGTGAAGTGCCAGCAGGCACCGTCGTATCCTTGCCGCAGGAAGAGGCGGATCGGATCGCCACTTTGTTTGGCACTGTACCGGAAGATCGGTCCTTATCAAAGCTGCCGGAGGGTTCCAAATCAGCAGGAGATAAACCTACTGATCCTGATAAAGATCAGGAATCCAACAAAACCCAAACGGGTGGGGCTGCGATACCTGTCAATACGGAAGCGCTCAAAGCCGAACTTGAGGCAGCTCAAGCCTCTTATGGACTTGCCAAGGATGCTCTCAATGATCCGAATGCCGGTGATGAGCAGCTCACGGCTTTTGAAGCTGCGGAAGAGCGCCTGAATGCTGCGGAAGCGGCATTGGAAAAGGCGGGCGGCGAATGAGCCGTCCTGCCATTTTCTCCGATATGGCCGATGCTTTTGTCTCTGGTCTCGGCAATGTCGAGGCCAGTGTCACTATCAAGGGTAGTCCTGTCCCGTTGACCGGTATTTTGCGAAAAGTTCGGAAGACAGATTTGCTCGACATTGAGGGCATAGGTCTGGAAGGAGTGAGCTATAGCTTTGCTGCTTCCGGCACAGCGCTCGATGGTGTTCGTCAATCTGACACGATCACAATCATTCGTAGTGATGATGCGCAGGATATAGGCAAGGTTTTTGTGGTGGCCGGTCATGTCGATGACGGACGAGCGATGAAACGCCTGCTTCTGCATGAGGATGAATAATCATGGTGCATCTTCGACAAACGATCCTTGATAAAATCAGAGAGCAACTCCAGCCGGTCGCAGCACAATATTCAGGCATTGTCACACCAATGCGCTCAACGGTAGTGCCGGAGGAGGATTTGCCCTCTTTCACAGTGCTCTACACCAGTGACCAGACAACACCTGATGGTGTGGTCTATGATGATGTCACCCGGCAAGAGTTGACACGGCTCAATCACCGCCTGACCGTCAATGTGGTGATACATTTTAAAGGTCGCAAAGATCCGTCTGCAGAGTTTGATCTTTTGGCGGCGGCTGTCGAGAGCGCGTTGTCACCGACAGATCTGGGCGGACTGGTCATTGATATGATTTTGTCTACCACGGATCATTTTATAGATGCCGGTACAGCGCAGAGCCTTGGCGCAGGACGCATGGTTTATGATGTGAGCTATCGCACATTTGCTGGTTATCCCGACAGACAAGCCTGAATACAGGCGTTTCTTTCCACTTTATTATAACAGGAGTGAAGTCCATGGCTTTAGGTCGTGAGCTTGTGATCAAGCGTCTGATGACACCGGATGATTTTGTCTCGGTTTGCGTGACAGAATCCCGCTCATTGGAAATCAATAATGAAGAAATTGACATCACCAAGCCAAATTGCGCTGATCCGGGCAGCAAGCTTTTGTTGCAGCTGATGTATGGCATCCAGCGTATCAATGTGCAGCTTGATGGCGCTTTTGTCAGCAACACTGCCTCCAAGGCCATGATCGGTGATGCAGTTAATCAGGTTGTCACGCCTTATCAGGTCGTGGTGCCCGGCGTCGGGACATTCGAAGCGGATTTCCTGATTTCCCTGACATTCTCGGGTGATAAGACCAATGAGCTGCAGTGTCAGGGGCGTATGTCTGCAACCGGCACAGTTGGCTTTACTCCGGTGGTGACACCATGACGGATGCTTTACCAAATCCTCTGCGTGGTGAAGCTGCCTGCCGGATTGGCAATACGGATCTTGTTTTGGTGGTTGAATTTGGCCGGTTGGCAACGCTTTGCGAAGTTGCCGGATGTGACACCATGGATCTGCTCTATACGCGGCTCATCGGCTTTCATCCTAAAACAGTGATGGCGGCTCTGCGTGTTCTGACATTACATCCGGATGGTGATCAGGCGGCGCGAGATCTGGCGCACAAAGCCATAGCAGAGCTGAGCAGTGCGGATGAGCAGTCATTCCGCAAGGCTATCACCAAAGCACTTTCCGGCCATATCAATGATGGCAAGAAATTGCGTGGTGAAGCCGATCCGATCAAGCAGCTGGAACATGCTTTTGATGCGGCCACATCGGGAAACGTAGCCAGCCCCTCGTAATATCAGACCAGATCCGGCAATTGCAGGCACTTGCCACAGGTGCTTTAGGCTGGTCACCGCAAGCCTTCTGGCGATCAACATGGCCGGAGCTGGAAGCGGCTATCGAGGGGCGAACCGGTAAGCGCACTAAAGATATTATCACACCGGAGCGGGCCGCTGAGATTGCCCGTCATCATCCGCCCACCAAATCTATCAGATAGGATAATCCATGTCCCGCAATGACATCATGGCGTTTATCGGTGCCAATGCCCGTGGCTTTCATGAAGCCATGAACAGGGTGCGCGGCGATACCAAGGCAACTGCCAAGAATGCACAGCGGGAATTTTCCGATCTGTCCGCCGGTCTCAACCGTTCTATGGCTCTGGTCAAGGGCGCGTTGGCCGGTGTGGGTATTGGTCTATCCATTCAGGGTGTAAAACAGGTCATCTCCGATATTGGCAATATCGAGACGGCAGCAAAACGCGCTGGCATGACGATCAAATCATTCCAGCAGATGAAATATGTTGCTGAGACCAATCGTATCGAAGTTGATGCGATGGCCGATGCCTTCCGTGAATTAAACCTGCGGGCAAATGAATATGCTCAGACAGGCAAAGGTTCAGGTGCTGAAGCTTTTGCCCAGCTTGGTATGTCGCCGGAGGAGGTTAAAAAACGTCTCAAGGATCCGGCAGATTTTATGCTGGAGATTATCGATCGTACCCGTCGCCTGAAAGACACTGCCGCCGGTATCCGCATCTTTGATGAGATCATGGGCGGTCAGGGTGGTGAGCAGTTTGTGTCCCTGATTGAACAGGGGCGCGATAAGCTGACGGAAACCATTAAAGAGGGCGAGGAACTTGGCCGTGTCCTCTCCGATGATGTGGTGCAGGCTGCTGCTGATGTTGATCGAAAGTTTCAGGAAATTTCCAATACGGTTTCCGGATCGCTCAAGGGTGCAATCGTTGAAGCTTATCAGGCTCTTCAGGTGTTTGTTGCTTCATTTAGTGCCATGGAAGAGCGAAGTTCTGAGGCATTGCGTGCCAATCAGCAGCAATTAGAGACCCGCCGTAAACAACTTGAAGAGCAAAAGGGAACAAAGCAGGACAGTGCACTGTGGTTGATTGGTAAAGATGCAGCCACGGAAATGGTAGAAGTCGATAAACGGCTCAAAACCATCAATGATGAGCTGGAACGCCGTAAAAAGCTTACAGCAATCACCGATACAACTATCCCGCCGCCTGTTGCACCATATGTGCTGCCAGAGGAGAATAAGAAAAAAACCGGAGGGGCACGCGCAGCGAAAATCAGTGACGCTGAGCGTGAAAAAAAGGCGATTGACGATCTGATTTTATCACTTGAAGAGGAATTGGCTCTTGTTGGGCTGACCGATGAGGCGCGGGATAAGGAAATTGCCCTGCGTAAAGCCGGTGCCAGCGCGACAGATGCACAGCGCAATCAGATCACAGCTTTGATTGAAGCGCGTTATCAGGAGCAAAAGGCAGTTGAGGCCGTGGAAGAACAGCTTCGCCGCAATGCGGATGCAGCTCTCGATCTGGCTGATATTTCCATGAATATGATTGACACAATCATTGATGGTTCATTCAGCGCAAAAGAAGCATTGGCGGGACTGCTCCGACAAATGGCGCAAGCTTTACTCATGGGGCAGGGGCCATTGGCAAACCTGTTTGGGATATCGCCTCAGTCATCTGGTCTCGGTGGTTTGTTTGGGATGATGTTCGGTGGGGCACGCGCAGCGGGTGGTAGTGTAACCCCCGGCAATCTCTATCGCGTCAATGAGAAGGGTGAGGAATTTTTCTCTCCCGGTACTCATGGCCGCATTATTCCGCATGACGGTGCAGGCGGTGGCGGTGCATTCTCTTTCGCGCCGGTTTATCAAATTGACGCACGTGGGGCAGATCAGGCTGCTGTAGCAAGATTGGAAGCTGGCCTGAAGAAGACCAATCAGGAAATGCAAGCGCGGGTTATCCAGACCGTTCGGGAAGCTCAAAGCAAATTTGTAAAGTTGGGATAGGCTGCTCAGACTTGGCAATGCCAAGCCTGAGCCTGTTTTATGATGCAGTAGCTTGTCGCTGATCGCGTTTAGCCTGAGTAACGCTCGCTGCTTTTTTCTGCCTACCACGTTCCATAGGGTTGATGAGGCTTTTTACCTGCTTGTTGGGAATATTACGCATTCCTTCATGGGCGTGACGGGTGTTGAACGGAATTTTGTTGGCTTCAGCATGTTTCTTCAGCTCGAGAGCGTGCTGCGCATTTTCAACAAGTTCTTGTTTGGCTGCCATCTGACGGCGGCGCTCAACTTCAGCATTGGTTCGGCGCATTGCCATTGCCAGAACGCTGAGTTTAGTTTTTGAGCCGTCATCCGCTTTTGATGCAACATTGCCTTTTGGCGCTGTTTTACCACGGATTTCTCGCCGTCTTTGGTGCGCTTGAGTTTTAGCTTTTTCGCGCCGCTCACGGAGCAGTTTCACCAATGAGCTTAGATCGGCGTCCGGGAGGGATTGAAGCGCTGGATGGCGTGTTTTGTCCACCAATGCAAGCTCGTCTGCATTTAGCGCACGTTCTTCTTCTTTGCGGGTGATTGCCACGTTCCTTTACCTCCATACAGTCACAAATATCGAAAACCAACGTCACAGTTTTGAAAAGGTTCCATATTCGTTATGGCTCTTACCTACCCATTGGATATTCTTACTGGTTTCCCCGGATGGTCAACGGAGTTCGATCTGTTGTACAGGCAGGAATATAGCCGGACAGCTGGTGGTACGACGATTGCTAAGGATATGGGAACGCCTCTGTGGAAGGCCTCTTTTCAATCAGTAATCTTGCAACCGAATGAGCTGGATATCTGGCGGGCACGCTTAAAAGCGATGGACGGCAGTTTGCAGCAGTTTAGCGGTAGGCCTATGAGTCGCTGTTTTCCGATTGCTTATCCGAATGGTATGGGCATTGGCGATGTTTCGGGGGTGAGGATTGAAACTGTAGGCACTAACAACAAATCTCTCACTCTTCTGGGGCTACCGGTTTGGTTCTCAATAACAATCGGTGATTATTTGCAAATCGGAACAAAACTTTATCAGGTATTAGAAAGTGCTGTTGCGAATGCGTCAGGTAAAACAACAAACTTTGAGCTACGTCCGCATTTGGCTCCCGGAACGGCCGTGGGCAATGTGGTCACATTGATCAAGCCATCTGTGCCGATGATCATTCTTCCGGGATCGCTGACGACATCAGCAGAGCTGAGCACAGGGCGCGGCACAATTTCGTTTCAAGCGATTGAGAGCAGATAATGATTAACGCTGGGAGTGGTCTTAATGTCGTTTCTAATAGAACACAGGTCATAGTGCCGACATATAAATTTACGGCTTGTGGAATTCAAAAAAGCTATCGCTATGTCGACCGCGTAGGTGCAGCGTTCCAAATTGTAGCAAGCTCATGCCAACAATCGCCTTCGCACCAGAGAAAGGTAATGCGTGTTCTATAGCGTTGGATTTATCTTCAACTATACATTCAGGTGCAGCACTTAAACTCCAATGCATTGAATAGATATCGGTAGAGTTTGTAGATAAGTTTCCTGAAATTTCTCTTGAACCTTCTGGAGTTGCACCCAGTGTATTTAAAATTTGAGGGTCAATTAATCCAAATGTTAATCCTGTATCAACTAACGCAAGGGTTTCTAACCAGAGTGCATCAGTTTTTCTATAATTAACTGACAATTGCACTTGGATGTATGGATGAGCAATTTCGGTGTCACCAATTGGTGGTGTTCCTTTGTGAGTTAGCCAAAATATTGGTGCGCGACGGCTCATATTCCCCCCTCTGATATTCATTGTTAATCAGAGACTGATTCCCCATATTTCACCTAATTTGCAGGTTCTAAAATGCGATATGTATCAGCAGCAAATCAGCATGCGCTTGAACAGCGTATGCTGGTAGCGCGTGACTTTCTCTGGCTTGTTGCGCGTGACCGGAAAACTGGTGCACCGGTGACCGAAGGTCTGTGGTCTGACGTGGGGAATATCACGGCGGCTATCGTCAATCCTGACAATGGGCTTGCAGAGACACGGATTTGGTATGGTGCCGGCTCTCTGATTGCTATCGACGATATTCCGCTCGTTGCCAATCTCTCTGTGCAGAACGTCACTATCCGCATGTCACAGGTACATGAGGAAGTTGAACGGATTGTCCGTGATTATGATTGCCGTCAGGCTCGGGTAGAAGTCTATCGTGGCCTGTTCAATCCGGTAACACGGTTGATGGTTGCTCCGGCAGAATGCCGGTTCGTCGGCTTTGTCGATAAGATTGAACTCAAAACACCATCAGAGAATGAGGATGGCGCGGTCACTATGACCTGTGCCAGTCACACACAGGAATTTACCCGCTCCAATCCTGAGACGCGCAGTCATGCCTCACAAATACTGCGCGATCCGAATGACACCTTTTACAAGGATGCGGCCACGGTTGAAGAATGGGAAGTGTTCTGGGGTTCCGAAAAGGGCAAAGTGCCGACACAGAAGAAGCGCAAGAAATTTCTAGGGATATTCTGATGGTGCGTTTTGCAGGCATTCAGGACAAAGCAGCCTGTATTCGTCTCTTGCGGGAAAGCCATGAGGCTGCTGGTTTTACCTTCCCGTTTCAGGCGGCCTATGCGGCTGCTTTATTTGACGGGCATATGAACCATGCTCACGCTTGTGCTCTTGTTCTGGAGTATGAGGGGAAAGTGCAGGGGCTGTTGATGGCCTCATGGTTTGAGCATCCTTTTGGCGCTGGCCGCTATGCCAAAGAAACGGTGTGGTATGTGGCTCCCGTTGCCCGTGGTCGTGGTGCTATCAAGATGCTGGATGCCTATGAGATATGGGCAAGAGAGCATGGTTGTGCGGCTGTTGGTATGGCCTCACTCGCTACCAATGATGTTTCCCGTCTCTATGAGCGGCGCGGCTTTATGCCGGTCGAAACACACTTTCTCAAAAGCCTCTGAGGCTTAGTTTCCAAAGAGATTATTCATGGCAATTTTTACCGGTATCGCATCTGCGATAGGCGGCCTGATGGCCTCTACCTTCTTGTCAGGGGCGGTCGGCAGCTTTTTGCTCAAAGCCGCGGTTGGTATCGGCCTCAATCTGCTTGCACAATCCATTGCCGGCAAGCCACAGGAACCGGTATTCGCTATCAATGGCAGCCTGCAGGCCGGTGGTGATCTGCCACGTTCTTTCCTGATCGGGAGAACGTCCACAGCCGGTTCCCTTGTCTGGGTAAACACATGGGGACATGACGGTGATACACCAAACGCTTATCTGACGCAGGTTATTGCGCTGTCCGATCTGCCGGTCGCTGGCCTGCGGGAGGTTTGGGTCAACGGTCAGAAAGTGACCCTTGATTACAATACGCCGGATATGTCGTGGGGCTGGCAGGTCAAAGAATATCGCAACGATGGAGATAATCTTTGGGTTAAATTTTATGACGGCACTCAGACTGTAGCTGACAGTTTTCTGGTCAATACCTGTTCCAATCAGAACCGCCGGTGGGATGTAAACCGTGTCGGTCGTGGCGTGGCCTATGCCATTGTGACGGCGCGTGTCAGTAATCAGATGTTCTCCGGCATTCCGAATTTCAAATTCGAGCTGGATGGTTTGAAATTCTATGATCCGTCAAAAGACAGCACGGCAGGCGGTAACGGTTCGCACCGGTGGTCTGATCCGTCCACATGGGGCGGGGATGGCGATCATCTGCCAGCTGTACAGGAATATAACCTGCTGCGCGGCCTGCGCTGGAATAATCAGTGGTTCTATGGTGTGCAGGGCATGTCTGCTGCACGCCTTCCAGCTGACAACTGGATCAAGGCCATCAATAAGTGCCGCGCACCGATACAAGGGGCAAATGGCTTAGAGCCGACCTACCGGGCAGGCGGTGAGATCACTATTGATGCGCCTCTTGCAAATGCATTAGAGGCATTGAACACTTCCTGTCAGGGGCGGATCGCGGAAATCGGCGGTTTCTATCAGATGTTTCTGGGTAGCCCCGATGCGCCGGTCATTCATTTTACCGATGATGACATCCTTTCGACCGATGAGCAGACATTCACCCCGTTCTTTGGTCTGTCGGATACAATCAACGGTGTCTCTGCAACTTATCCGTCATCAACAGACGGATGGGTGATGAAGTCCGCGCCATCCTTATTCCGTGCTGATTTGGAAGCCTTACACGGCAACCGGCGCTTGATGGCTAAAGTTGAACTGAACTTTGTTCCATATGCGGAGCAGGTGCAGCGGCTTATGAAGTCGGCTCTCGAAGAAGGGCAGCGGGCGCGGCGGCACACTCTGGTCATTCCGCCAAGGTTTTGGGCTTACGCCGTGCCAGGCGTGATCTGGTCATGGACTTCCAAACGGAACGGCTATGTCAATAAGCTGATGCGGATTGACGGCTCGGTAGACCGTGCCAATCTTGATGTGTTAGCCGATATGACTGAGGTTGACCCGTCAGACTATGATTGGGAAAGCAGCTCTGATTATCGTCCACCGGTGGATGGTGCAGTTGGGGCTATGCGTCCTGCGCCGATGCCGATTGTCAGCTTTGCTGCGATGCCTGCTGTTGAGCAAGATAGCAATGGCAATAACCGGCGCTGTGGTATTCAGCTCATTTGGGATGGTGCTGTAACAGGGGTTGATTTTGTTCGATATGAAGTGCGTAAGACAGAAACGCTGAAGATTATCGACGTTGGCCGGACTGAGGCAGTTGATCGTGCATCGATCATTATCGCACCCGGTACGCTCATTCCTAACCAGTCTTATCAGGTTCGTGGTCGCTACGGCACTTTTGACGGAAGTACACCTTTTGTCTGGTCAAACTGGCTGACGGTCATCACAAGCGACATCAGGCTTGGCGCACTTGATCTTTATCCCATCAGCGTTGAAGGGTTAAATCAAGATGTCACTGATATGTGGCGCAGCCAGAGTGACAATCTGCGCCGCATAGACAGGGAAGTTGATCGCATCACAAGCGCCCTCAACGACCTTACGGCTGATGCAGAATTCCAGCGGATGGGCATGCGCGAAAGTATGGCCGTGGAGTTTGGTCAGTCTCGTGCAGAATATACCCGGCTAATCGCTGTTGAGGCTTCTGAGCGGAAAGCTATTGCAACCAAAGTGGAGACACTTGAGGTCACGGTTGGCAACAATATTTCCAACTTACTACAATTTGCTCAGACAACGGCGGATCAACTGTCCGCACTGTCTCAGACCGTCACCAATACTCAGGCAGCCGTCAATGGTATCTCTGCAAACGGGTATTTTCAGGTTCTGTCTGAAGCAAACCAAGGCGGCTCACTCGCTCGTATATCGCTCACTGTATCTGCAACTGCAGGCGGTGTGCCGTCTCAGGGCGCATTGTTTATTGAAGCTATAGGTGGTGGGAAATCTCGCATCATCATGGATGCCGATAGCGTTATTATGACAAGTGGGTCTGCTCGCGCTGCTCCGTTTGCTTTTCAGAATGGCGCTCTCACGCTCATGGCGGCGCATATCGCTGAGGTCACATTCGGCGTTATGAAGTCCGTAAATGGGCGACTGCGTATGCGCGGGCATGACAACTTCGGCGATATCCGTCTTTTCTCAGGATGATGACTTATGACGCAGCTTTTCATCGGGCTAATGGATGGCGTTCGCCCTGCTGTTAAGGTTCTGAAATACAATACCGATGAGCCGACAACACTATCCAATAATGCCTATGACCGGTTTCTCTTCAATAGCGACAATCAAAAACTAGCCATTGTCAGGGATCAGAATGTTGAATCATTCAATTATTGGACGAATGCGCCGTCTGTTGGCGGCAATATTTGGCTATACGGTGGAGATAGCGCCACTTGTAAATATGTTGGATATTTCACAAAAATTTACTCAAGCGCAAATTATGGATATGCAGAGTTTTACGGCAGACGAAAAAACCTGTTTCCTGATATTAGCTATCCGCCAATTGCAGAGGCGCGAATATTCTACCGAGACGAATGGATAACGAGTGCAACCAGAAATCTGCAGTGGGTTTTTGATGGAACGGGGGCGGATCCGCGTGAGCTTGGCGTCTATGCTAGCTATCAATATGCTAGCGCTTGGTGCAAGCCAGAATACAACTCAACCGGCCTCGATTGGGTGAAGGCTATGCCGCCAAGCCTGTCGTTTATGGGAAGCAACGATTGGGTGTTAAAGGCTTCTGGCGGAACAAATGGCAGAAGGGCGAATTTTCCAGAAAGCGCATACTTCGATGAGGGAAGCAAAGACCTCATTTGCATTACCGCATTTTGGGATTTACCCGCCGATCAGACACCGATGCCCAGCTATAGCCATAAAGCGAATGTTGAGTGCTTCAGGGCGGATGAGAATGGCGTTGTCATGGCACGTCAAGGCTATTCCGTTGATGGTTCAGCAGGTACTCGGCACAGGATATTAGATAGTACAATCAGCTTAGCGTCCGTTGTTATGGTCGGGACCTATGATAATATTGCAGCTGGGCAGGTTATTGAAATACCCTCCGGTCTGAATATGCCTATGGCGCCGACAACCATTGTTGAAATGATGGTCAAGGAAAGCGGTGAGGCGCAATATATTCCACCACACATCCTGTCAGGCTATGCGAAGGATCGCCGCCTTGATTTAAAACACAAGGTTAATCCGTACAGCATAACGATTTGGAATAACGGCACTCACAGCGTTGATATTACCTACATGGTTTTTAATATCGATACTGAGCCACAAACAACCGGCGGGGTGCAGATAATGCGTCCGGTCAATGTTAATGGCGTTGAAGAAATACAAATCAAAAAGCCATTCAGCAGCGATGCTGCCCCCAAAATTTCTGACATCATCTTAGATACACGCTTCCCGACGCTGCAGATCATTGATGAGGGTTTTCTCCCCATTGATAGCTTCAACGATGATGCAGAAAATCCGTATCTGTTAGGTGGCCGTGCACGGGTAGTTAATTTTCAGAATAACGGGTTTATTCCGTTTCTGAAATTTTCGGCAGTATTTGAAGATCGGATAATGCCGCCAATTCAATCTCGCGCATATTCTTACAGCATGGGCGGGGCACCTTCAAATCCGAACCGGTTTTCTTCACTGGCGCGTCTGTCAAACAACAGCGTGAAGTTTTGGATGAACCCTAATTCTTGGTCATATCTCGGCTGGAATTCAGACCGGCAAGAACCCCGTGTTGAATACTTCGGCGGCAACCCTGTCGGTATCCGTTATTACGTTTTCGGCATCACCCCAAAATAAGAGAGACAACATGTCTGACAATAAAGTGAGCATTGATCCAATGGCCGCACTTCATGAGGCGCGCGTATTGAATGATTTTTATTCAAATCGTTGTCTCATTCTGTCGAATGAGATCGTGCAGCTCTCATCAGCAGAAAAACAACGCACAGAAGATACTGAGAAAATCTCTGCTCAATATCGGGAAATGCTCTCAGAGCGCGACATTGAGATTGATCAGCTCAAACAGGATTTGGCAAAGGCCCGTGGTGAAGTCGTCATGCTGACGAATAAAACTGCACAACAGCAGCGTCGGCGAAACGCCAAGCGAAAGGCTGTTACACATGGCTGACAATTTTGATCAGTTCTTTCCGGACTGGACAACCGGAACGCTTACAATCACAAGCGGTTCAAAAAACTTCACTGCAACCAATGCCCAACTGAATATTGCGCCGGTCAGGGCAGGTGACACGATTATCACACCG
>WPCJ01046856.1_pt1 | contig 22513 bp, 14 predicted proteins | sample 5399831 | NCBI WGS metagenome assembly WPCJ01 (sample SAMN12869470, study PRJNA574797) | sludge metagenome | isolation source: wastewater treatment of pH10 | place: China:Beijing | collected 2019-05-20 | reverse complement strand
TGTTCCAAACAAGTTGGTAAATAAAAATAGTATTGATATTCAATACTATTTTTATAGAAAACAAGATAGAAAAAATGATTTTGAAGTGGTATTGCAGGTAGCCAGAACAGGAGAAATTAGAAAACAGGCTGTCTAAAATATTGAGAACCATAACAGGTGTGCCAGATGTGTTGGTGAATTATAATTGATCACGACTTACAAATCCGCGACATCGTTTTTTTTGTTGAGACAATTTCAATAGCTTACTTTTGTAGATATATAACCTTAAAATAGTATCAATGAAAATAAAGTGCAGAGGTTTTCTAAAAATCTTAACTTTCTTCATCATATTGTTTGGTCTATCGCCAACAATTGTTGCACAAAATCTTAAAAAGAACATTGTCAAATCTCCTGATGGAACCATTACGTTAGAAGTTGGGACCAATCAAGGCAAAGTGTTTTACAAAGTTTCTAAAGACGCAAAATCTATTCTTAATGAATCTTATCTCGGATTTGAACTGAAAGGGAATTCCTTCAAAGATAACTTTTCCATCAAAAATATTTCACACTCTAAGTTTGATGAAACCTGGCAACAACCTTGGGGCGAAGAAATCAATGTGAGAAATCATTATAATGAAATGAAAGTTTCGGTCAGAGAAAACTCAAAATTGACAAGAGAGCTAGTAATTAATTTCAGAGTTTTTGATGATGGGTTTGGTTTCAGGTACGAATTTCCTGAGCAAAAGAATCTGAAAGAATTTATTATTATGGATGAACTGACGGAATTCAATTTTGCTGATGACCACAAAACCTGGTCGATTCCTTATAATACAGCATTCTATGAAGGTTTGTACAAATCGAATCCGATCTCGAAACTCGATACAGTTGCAACACCTTTGACAATGGAAACCAAGAATGGATTATTCCTCATTGTTCATCAGGCTAATCTAACAGATTATGCATCAATGAATCTTGCCGGAGATAAGAAATCAACAAAACTAAAGGCTTATCTTACACCTTGGGCAACCGGCGAAAAAGTCTTTGCAAAAGCACCTTCAACAACACCTTGGCGAACAGTGATCATTGCGAAATCTACCGGAGATCTAATGCTTTCAAGATTGATGCTGAATCTTAATGAACCGAACAAATTGGGTGATGTTTCTTGGATTAAGCCGGGAAGATACATAGGGATTTGGTGGGCAATCCATATGGAAAAATACACATGGAAAGCTGGACCAAATCACGGTGCGAAAACCGAAAATGTACTGCGATATATTGACTTTGCTGCTAAACATAATTTCTCAGGGGTTCTTGTAGAAGGCTGGAACAAAGGTTGGGAAGACTGGAAAGATTTCCAATTCTCTGAACCTTACCCGGATTTTGATATCAAAAAAATCACGGATTATGCTAAGTCCAAAAATGTTACTTTGATAGGTCATCACGAAACGGCTGGTAACACCATTAATTATGAAAATCAAATGAGTGATGCATTTGCTTATTACAAAAAATATGGTGTTGATATTGTGAAAACAGGTTACGTTGGTGGAAAATTAGACGGCAAACAGCTCCACAGCAGTCAGTATGGTGTTCGTCATTACAGGAAAGTAATTGAAGAAGCAGCTAAACACAAAATCATGATTGATAATCACGAACCTGTAATGCCAACCGGTTTACAAAGAACGTTACCGAATCTTATGACACAGGAAGGTGTTCGCGGACAGGAATGGGATGCTTGGTCAAAAGATGGTGGAAATCCGCCGGAACATACGACAATTATTCCATTTACAAGGGGTTTAGCCGGGCCGACTGATTTCACGCCGGGAACTTTCAATTTCACCAATCCGGTTTTGCCGAATACGAAAGTTCATACAACTCTGGCAAAACAATTAGCCTTATCAGTTGTTATTTACAGCCCTTTGCAGATGGCGTCTGATATGATTGAAAATTATGAAAACAATCCTGCTTTTGAGTTCATTACAAATTGTCCGACAGACTGGAGCAAAACTGTTGTTCCGGATTCAAAAATCGGGGAGTTTGTAACCATTGCAAGAAAAGATAAAGCGTCTGAAAACTGGTTTTTAGGCAGCATTACCAACAAAGATGCAAGAACTGTAAAACTGGATTTGAGGTTTCTGGATGCTGGGAAGAAATATAAGGCGAAGATTTTCAGAGATGGCAAAGATGCGGATTATGAAAAGAATCCTTATCCGATAATTATCGAAGAAAAAGAAGTGAACAGCAAAACTATTCTCTCCGTTGATCTGGCTAGAAGTGGCGGTGTAGCAATCATTTTTACTAAGTTTTAATTTGCAATATAAAAAACTCTTGTGTGTTCTTCTAAAAACACACGAGAGTTTTAGTGAAAAGACACGTGTGTTTTTAGGCATTGTCTCAAATGGCCTATTCATCGGGCTTGCAGAAGGCCGTTTTTTTGGTTTAAATACTAATGGAAAATCAACAAAAGAGAGTAGGATTTCCTTACTCTCTTTTATTTTTAACATCAATAAAACCATTAATTTTGCGTTTAAGAATTTATTAAAAACATTTATGAATCTCATTCGAAAGTTCGCATCGATATATTTTTTGCTGGTAAGTTTCATTGCTTTCTCTCAAATAGAAAATCCGGTTTATACTTTACCAAAAATCAAATCCAACATCACGCTTCCTGTTTCGCTCCCGATTTCGGAGATCAACAGCCTTGTTAATCAATCCATAAAAGGTGTTTTGTATGAGGATCAATCTTACACGGATAACAATAATGATCAATTCAAAATAAAAGTTGAAAAACAGAATAACATCAATATAAAAGCTCTAACCAACAATCGTCTGATGATCTCGGTCCCTTTGAAAATATGGGCAGAGAAAGGTTATGGGACTTTGGGCTATTATATGTACAAAGACACGAATTTTAATCTGATAATGAATTTCATAACCAGTCTTACGGCGACACAAGATTGGAAACTCGATACAAAAACAACAACCGCAGGATTTGTCTGGACTCAGAAACCGGTTTTGGATTATGGTAAAGTGAAAATCCCGATTGCATCTTTTATAGAATCAACTTTGAAAGAGCAGCAAGGAAAATTCACAACAATTATTGATCAGCAGATTAAAACGAAATTCAATCTTCAGCCTTATTTGGTAATGGCTTGGAACCAGTTCTCAAAGCCGATCAATGTTTCGGAAGAATACAATACATGGTTGAAGATTACACCGCAAAATACTTACATGGCGCCGCTTCAGGTTTTCCAGGACAAAATCAAAACAACCATTGGGATTGACTTATATTCGGAAACCTTTGTTGGGCAGATTCCTTTAGCAACAAGAGACGTCAATACAGTTCCAAATTTTACTTTAAACCCAAATCTTCAAAACGTTTTTAACTTGCAAACCACGGCAAACATCAGTTTTGATGAAGCAACGAGACTTGCAAGACAGCAATTTCAGGATAAAGAATTCCCGATGAGCAGTGAAGAAAAAAAGGTGAAAATTACCGAAATATCGGTATATAAGGAAAAAGACAATGTTGTCATAGAAGCGCATACAAGCGGTGAAGTCAATGGGACAGCTTTCATCAAAGGCCAACCCTATTACAGCGCAGAAGAACACAAAATAAAGCTGAATGTCAACGATTTTAATCTCAAAACCAAAAATTTCTTCCAGAAAGCTTTGACTGTTCTCTTCGAAGGTAAGATCAGGAGAATGATTGAAAAAGATTATGGCATCCCATTGCTGGACATCGAAAATGCATCTAAAAAAAGCCTTACAGAAAACTTTAATAAAGAATATGTAAAAGGCATCAGGTTAAAGGGAAATGTTCTTGATCTTAAACCGACACAGTTTTTATTATCAGAGAAATATATAACCGTCGTTATTGATACAAAAGCACAATTGCAAATGAATATTTCCGGATTGAGTTTTTAATAATGTTTCTTTAGTTTCTTTGTTTTTGTTGATAATAATGAGCGTAATATTATTTATATTTGCTAACAATTAAATTTAAAAATGAAGAAAACTCTATCTCTGGCAATTGTTTTGGCATATACTTGTGGATTTGCACAAGAATCCAAAGAATTGACCAAGCTTAAAAAAGAAACGCATGCTAGTGTTACGATAAGCAATAGCACTCTTAATCCAAATTTTATTCGTTTTGAAAACTCTGATGCACTTCAACTAAAATCTGCAGGTGCAAAAGCGAAAGTAACAGAATTTTTAGCGGAGAATTTCAAAGCTTTTAATCTGAAATCTGTAAATGATCTGGTCTTTGTAGAAGAAAAAACAGATAATTATGGATTAAAGAATGTTACTTACAGGCAACAATATCAGGGAGTTCCTGTTTATGACGGCATTTTGAAATTCCATTTTAATGGAAAAGAACAATTGACCTCTGTTAACGGGAATACAATTTCTAACATAAAAGTAAATTCTACACCAGATATATCGGCGGCTGATGCTGGTAATATTGCTAAGAACTTAGTCACAAAACAAGATCTAAATAAATCTGGTACAGCTCTGGAAGCTGCAAAAACCAATCTTTTCATTTTTCCGAAATACTTGGCTCAGGGAGGCGTTGTTACTTCTTATTTAGCTTATGAAGTGGAAGTTACAAATAAAAAAGATGTAAGAGAATTTCTTTTTATTGATGCTCATACAGGAGAACTGGTAGAGCAATTTACAGGGATTCATCCAATCGACAGAAAGTTGTATGAAACCAATACCAATTCTTCTAACCTGAAGTGGAAAGAAGGTGATGCTTTTCCGGGGACTTTAAGTAGCTGGCAGCAGAATGAAGTAACAACATCGGAACATGTTTATAATTTCTTCAAAAATGCTTTCGGATATGTGTCTTATGACGCAGCAGACCATACAATGATTACAGTTAACAATGATCCGACAATATCTTGCCCGAATGCAAGATGGAATGGAACATATGCAGGATATTGTGACGGAACTGCAACAGATGACGTGATTGCTCATGAATGGGGACATGCTTATACAGAATATACAAGTGGATTGATTTATCAGTATCAGTCTGGCGCTCTTAACGAGTCTTATTCCGATGTTTGGGGGGAAACCATTGATTTACTAAACAATTATATGGATGAAGGAGAAAATCTAAGTGTAAGAACAACGGCTTCATGCTCGGGTTCTCTTCGTTGGAAAATGGGCGAGGATGCAACAGCTTTTGGCGGCGCTATCCGTGATATGTGGAATCCAAACTGTAACAGTCAACCTTCAAAAGTATTGGATCCTAGTTATTATTACTGTGGGACAGCGGATAGTGGAGGGGTTCACACTAATTCTGGGCCGACAAATCATTTATATGCATTGCTTGTAGATGGAGGAACTTACAATGGCTACACTATTACAGGAATTGGTTTCATAAAAGCAGCTCATCTTTGGTGGAAAGCACAGACAACATATCTTACGGCTACTAGTGATTTTGCAAACTTTGCTGATGCACTGGAAGCTTCCGCAAATGACCTGATCGGAATTAATTTACAAGGATTATCAACTACAGCTAATCCAGCAGGACTAAGCGGGAAGTCTTTCACTTCGGCAGATATTCAGAATATTAAAAACGGAATTTTGGCGGTACAATTGAGGTCATCTCCTGCAACTCAATGTAATTATCAGCCAATTTTGAAAGCTGTTCCAGATCTTTGTGCAAGTGCGACTTCTAATCCTTTGTTCAAGGAAGATTGGGAAAATGGTCTAGGAAACTGGACAGTTTCTAATGTTCCTACAAAGCCTGCTACTTGGGAGGCGAGAGATTGGACAGTTAAAGGTAATTTACCAAAATCAAGAGCCGGTAAGGCTATATTTGCAATAGATCCAATTAATGGCGATTGCAGTACGGATTTGCAAAATGGAATTCTTCGTCTGGAAAGCCCGACAATTACGTTTCCTGCTTTTACTACCGGGAAATACGAAATGGCTTTCAATCACTATATTGCAACAGAAGCTACCTGGGACGGTGGAAATATCAAATACAGCTTAAATGGAGGTGCATGGACATTATTGCCAGTTACGGCTTTCACACAAAATGCTTATAATAGTGCATTAGACGGAACTACGCAGAGTGATAATCCACTGAAAGGGCAGAGAGCTTTCACAGGAACAGATGGCGGATCACTTGGAGGAAGCTGGGGGCAAAGTGTGATAGATCTTTCTAAAATCGGTGTGACTTCCGGTTCTAAAATCAAATTTAGATTCGAATTTGGAACGGATGGCTGTAACGGAATAGAAGGTTGGTATCTGGATGAAATTTATGTTTACAACTGTAGTACATTAGCTGTTGAAGATGTTCAGAAGCAGAATGGAATCAACGTGTACCCTAATCCGACTTCAGGATTTGTGACAATTCAGAATAAGAATAATACAAATCTGAAAAATGTAGAAATTTACAACTCAGCCGGACAATTGATTCAGAAATTTAACCTGAATAACAATACCAAGAATGCTTCATTAGATATGAGCCAATTGGTGAATGGAACTTATGTTCTGAAAGTCGTTTCTGATACAGAGAGTAATACTGTAAAAGTAATCAAGAAATAATCGTTTGACTATAAAACCATAAAAAGCTTCTGAATTATCAGAAGCTTTTTTTATTTTAAGATGCAGCAGATTAAAATTTAATAGCTGTTTCAAGTGATAGTTCCATCATAGTTCTCAATGCTTTTTCTCTTTGGTCGGCTGAGATTTGCTCGTGAGTTGGGATAATGTCAGAAACCGTTAAGATTGTTGCTGCATTTTTACCCAAATGTTGTGCATTAGCAAAAAGCGCAAAAGCTTCCATTTCTACGGCAGGACAATTGTGTCTTACGGCTATTTCCGGAACAGCAGGGTCTTTTCTGTAGAAAATATCGCTGGAGTGGATGTTGGTTGCTTTAGCCTCCAAACCTAATTCTTTTGCTGTTTTATTGATTTTATCAAAAACACTTCCTTGGTTAGAAATGGCATCTTCTTCAATTCCCCAGGCAAATTTTGCGTAAGTACTTTCACTCGCTGCCTTTTCTACATTCAGGATATCGAATAATTTTAAATCAGTAGAATAAGCACCACAAGTTCCGATTCTAATGATCGTTTCAACTTCATACTCGGTAAACAACTCGAAAGAGTAAATTCCAATACTTGGAAATCCCATTCCGCTCGCACCAACAGTAATTTCTTTACCTTTATAATTTCCTGTGTAGAAATAGATGTTTCTTGTTTGACTGACCAATTTGGCGTCTGTCAAAAAATTATCAGCAATATATTTTGCTCTAAGTGGATCGCCGGGCATCAAAACCGTCTTTGCGATTTCTCCTTTTTTAGCACTAATGTGAACACTCATTTTTATGAATTTTTTTTAAGACCGTGAATATAAAATTTATTATTCGATTTATGTAAATGATTTTGAAATAAAATTATTTATTAGAATACTTGATTTTTGTGATTACTTTCGGAAGTCTTATCATAGAATAGTAAAAATTAGGAAGATCAAGAATCGATTAATAAAATAAAAACACCCTTCATTTGAAGAGTGCTTTTGGTGGAGTTGGAGGCTCTTTCTCCCGAACCTTTATGGGTGATATTAAAGTATCAAAATGTTGATTTATAGTAGTTAATGCGTTTTTTGGGTATAACAGAATATCATAAATAATCTTTGCATATTCCAATAATTGGGTGTAAATTTGGGTGTCAGTGCTAAGTCCTACACCTATGAATATCAAAAGAAATATTGTATTTGCTCTTGAAAAAAGAAAGAAGGATGGTGCGCCTGTTGTAGAGAATGTACCTATCCGTATGCGTGTTATATATCATAACAAAAGGATTGAGTTCACCACGGGCTACCGTATAGACGTTTCAAAATGGGATGAAGGCAAGCAACGTGTGAAAAATGGTTGTACAAACAAACTCAAGCAGACCGCAGCTGAAATTAATTCAGACCTTTTAAAATACTATTCAGATATCCAGGATATTTTTAAAGAATTTGAAGTGAATGACATCATTCCTACTCCTGAACAACTTAAAGTAGCATTCAGCAGTCGTCAAAATAAAGACTTACCCAATAATTTGGAGCCTGATGCTCCCGTAATATCTTTTATGGGAAAATTTGATGAGTTTGTTCGGGAATGTGGAGTTCACAACAATTGGACAGAGGCTACTTATAAGAAGTTAGCGGCAACTAAAAAACATTTAGTGACCTTTGACAAGAACCTTTCTTTTGAGGATTTTGATGAAAGCAAGTTGACGGAATATGTAAATTATCTTCTTGATAAGAAAGGGTTTCGCAATACTACCATTGGTAAGCAAGTAGGATTTTTAAAATGGTTTCTTCGATGGAGCAAAAAGAAAGGATACACTTCCAACTTTGCTTTTGAATTATTCAAACCAAAACTGAAGACCACTCAGAAGAAAGTTATATTTCTAACTTGGGCGGAACTCACGACATTGAGAGAATATAAGATTCCGGAGACAAAAAAATATTTGGAACGGGTTCGTGATGTTTTCTTGTTCCAGTGTTTTACAGGGCTTAGATATTCAGATGTGTTCAATTTACGGCGCAGCGACGTAAAAGAAAACCATATCGAAATTACGACTGTAAAAACTGCGGACAGTTTAATTATCGAGTTGAACAACCATAGCAAAGCAATACTGGACAAGTATAAAGAAGTATATTTTGAATATGATAAAGTTCTCCCGGTCATCACCAATCAGAAGATGAACGATTATTTGAAGGAGTTGGCAGAATTGGCGGAAATAGATGAGCCTGTTCGGGAAGTTTATTACAAAGGCAATAAACGCATTGACGAAGTTACACCTAAATATGCACTATTGGGAACGCACGCAGGAAGGCGAACATTTATTTGTAATGCCTTATCATTGGGTATTCCGGCACAAGTGGTTATGAAATGGACTGGGCATAGTGATTATAAAGCAATGAAACCCTATATTGATATTGCAGACGAAATCAAAGCTACCGCAATGGATAAATTTAACCAGCTTTAATATTTCTGTAGTAAGTTTGTAAAAATTGAAAATATTTGATTGATGGGAGAAAACAATAATCAGCAAAGCGATTTTTTGTATCAGATAATAGATGTTTTGCCTCAATATACCACAGTAAATACTGTTTATCAAGAGATTCTAAAGACTAGTACATTAAACTTTGATAAACAGTGCCAAATTACAGATTTCTATACGTGGATAAAGAACCGTGAAAACTTTGAAAAAGCAGTTCTGAATTTTATCCTTTCTACAGATAAAGAAAAACAACTTTCAATTGTTTCTATGATGAGAAAATTAATTAACAGAAATATTGAAATATATAAGAGCAACCAGATTTTTTTTGACGGGCTAGATATAATATCTGTTTGTGCAAACAGACCCGACTCTCTCAACTATCAGATTAACATTCAACAAAGTCAGACCAATTCTCTATGGAAGGAATTGGTACAGGTGAAAAACTCTTTAGAGTCTGCAAGCTGGAAAGGAGAAAATTCAAAAGTCGAATACCTTACAGGAGAAGAGGATAGAGTTTCCAACTTGTACAAAATTGAACAGGATAAACTTGCTGTACTATATAAACAAAAGGCGGAATCAGATACTGCTGCTTCAACATATTTAAAAAATGTTTTTAGGAATATTTATGAATCAGGAATTTTCAATATTTCAATACTGAATAATTATTTTCCGATTGAAACAAAAGGGCAGGATCCCAATCAATCAAATTCTCAACTTCAGGAAGGTAAATATTTCCCTATGGAAATAGTATCAAAAATTCATAAAGAATGTAATGGTTTTCAATTTGAGAGTTTAACGGAAGTAGAACTGTATTCTATCCTTAATTTACTACCTGTAAACACCCAATTGGTTATCAAGAGAGGAGAAAAGACACGTATGTGTTATTTGATTTCAATACTTTATGATTATTTGAAAGTAGAAGACAAAATAGAGTGGCGTACCTCGATATTAAAGTCCTCTGACATTAAAGAAGATTTCTACAATTCTAAATATAAAGAACCTGTATCTGAAGTGCCCAGCAAAGAATCTAAGAATTTTGCGCTGTCTATCAGTAAAATATTTGTTTAATACTTCCTGATACTATATAATACCACTTTTACCACTTAAAATATTTTTAATAATCCCTGATTATCAATGATATAAATTTAAAAAATCCACCTCCTTACCACCTTTTTTCCGACATAGATTTGCAATGTGTTCGAACATTAACGCCGAAGTACAAGGCTTGTTTAACAATAACATTGTAAAAGATATGAACCTAAACGAACTTAAGCAGAAACCGCTTTGGCAGATGACAGGTGAAGAGTTTCTCTTTCTTCAGAAAACCGATGGGCGTAAAGAAGCTGAACCTGTCCCTATCAATAATTCTACAAAAAAACACGTGTATGGAATAGCCGGAATAGCACGTCTATTCGGATGTAGTATTCCCACGGCTAACCGTATCAAACAAAGTGGAAAGATTGATAGAGCCGTCACACAGATAGGACGTAAAATCATTGTGGATGCAGACCTTGCATTAGAATTAGCCGGACGTAAAACAGGAGGAAGAAAGTGATAATGGACAATAGCAAAGACATAAAAGCCTTGTGGCATTCCTCACGTTTGTTGATTACCGATAAATTTGAATATCCGCCAGTGGTCATCCGTATTGATGAATCTGTTGTAGGAACGCTTGGTAATTTTTCCGCTACTGTCGGAAAAGCTAAGAGTAGAAAGACCTTTAGTGTTACCGCGATGACCGCAGCTGCACTTGTCTGTCGTCTGATGCTCAATTATAATGCTGCAATGCCGGATGATAAGAGGAAAATCATTTACTTCGATACCGAACAAAGTCCGTATCACAGTCAGAAAGTACTCTCCAGAATAATTGAACTTTCAGGAATGAGCAAGGAAATCCAACCCGAGAATCTTGAATTCGTCTGTTTAAGAAGATTCAATCCATCAACCCGTATTCAGATTATCGAGGAAGCAATCAAAAGCACGGCTTCATTAGGGCTGGTCATTATTGACGGAATCAGGGATTTGGTTTTTGACATCAATTCCCCGAATGAATCGACTGAGATTATTTCCAAACTTATGATATGGACAGAAGTCTATCAGTTGCATATTCACACTGTTTTACACGTCAATAAAACAGATGATAACGCACGGGGACATTTGGGAACTGAACTGCTCAATAAAGCCGAGAGCATACTACAAGTGGTAAGGTATGAAAAAGACCCGAATATCTCTATTGTAAAGCCGATGAGTATTCGTGATGTCGAGTTTGAGCCTTTTGCCTTCAGGATTGATAATGATGGTCTCCCCGAATCTGTGGATGAATACCATATACAGACAGGTCAAGCCAAGGGATTCGATTATCAAGAAATCTCGGAACGAATTCATCGTGATGCACTGTCACTCTCATTCAAAGACCAAAAATCACTTTCTTATGGAGAATTGATTTCAAAGCTCATAGAATCCTATGCCCATTTCGGATATGATTTCGGAACCAATAAGGCTAAAAAGCTGAAGGTCTTTTGTCAAAACAAGACGATGATTTTTAAAGAAGGGAGGTATTACAAATTTAATCCCAATTTTTACTACTGATTTCAAAATCATTCAATGAGCTATTGGTTTAGTCTGGTTTACTACTATATAGTAGTAAACCAGACTAAACCAGTCATCGAAACTCAATAAACCTGCACCGAATTTTTTTCAATAGCAAAATCGCTGTTGAAAGAAAAATACATCCTAATAAATCCAAACATACGAACTTAAAACAACAATAATGAACTGCAAACAATTCAACAGTGTACCGTTGGAAGAAGTCCTCCTTTCTCTCGGACACCTTCCCACGAAACAAAATGAAAAAGAAGCTTGGTATCTTAACCCCTTTGCCAGCGAATCTCAAGCCTCTTTTAAAATTAATAAAAGACTGAACGCTTGGTATCTTCATTCGGGAGGTATAGGCGGTAACAATACCGATTTTATCAGGAAATATCTGAACGCTTCCGTAAAAGAAGTTTTGGAATGGGCAGAGAAACAGAATTTTTCTTCTTTTCAATCTCAAAATATTTCAAATCAGAAATTAGAAAATCTTCCAAAAACTTACGAGATAATTGATATAAGAAATGTCCAGCATCCTGCACTTATGGAATATTTGAATGAAAGAAAAGTGCAAAGCCAAACCGAATTTTTAAAGGAAATCCATTACCGAATGAATAACAAAAACTATTTCGGAATTGGTTTTAAAAACGATTCAGGCGGTTACGAAATTCGCAATAAATACTCAAAAATATGCCTCGGTAAAAAAGATATTTCCAGCATAGAAAACTGCTCAGATTCACTTCGGGTTTTTGAGGGCTTTTTTGATTTCCTTTCCTTTAAAAATGTAGAACGTTATTTGCAAAAAAGACCTTCCGATTATATTATTTTGAATTCCGTCTCGATGGTTTCCAATATTAAAAACGCACTCGAAAATCATAAAAACATTGAGCTGTATTTTGACAATGACGAAGCCGGAAATCGGGCCGTTGAAATGATTAAAAATGAAAATCAAAATGCAGAAGATTGTCGGGTATTGTATTCAGATTTCAAAGACCTGAATGATTGGCTGATTCACAAAAGTCCATCCAATGAAAGACAGATTCGATACAGGAGAAGGTGAGTGAAATTACTACAGGTAAAATATGGTGGTAGCTAGTGCAAAAAGTACCCAAAGTTTACAATAAGCGTGACCGCTGATTGCAAAATTGGGATTTTTGATTTCTTCCTATCGTCAGAAATGGTTTTAAATACACTGAAATTAACACAAATGGACAACGACTTTTTAAAAGAATTCATACAACAAGTTACCAAAGAAAACGAAGCAAAGATTGCCGAGGAAAAGAGAAAAAAACATTTCCGGGAATTAGGTCGGAAAGGTGGTTTGAAAAAGAAAACCTCACAACAATTTTCAAAAGTTGTCTCAGTAAGATTAACAGAAAAAGAGTATGAAGAAATCGGAAATTTATCATCAAAATATAACCTGAAAATTTCAAAATATCTCCGGTTAATTCTCAGCGAAAAAGAACTTAAAATCAATGAATTTCAAACCGATGAGGTCTTGCTTCAATACGGCACTTATTTCAAAAAAATAACCAATCTGTTACGAAATCGGGAATGGAATGTTTTTGAGAACAAGAAAGAAATTTTAATGAAAATCGAAAATCTCATCGAATTGATTCATCAATATTTATACTCAAAAGTGAACCAAAACAACAGAAATGAATAATTCCGCCACCACAAGAACGATTACAAAAATAGCTTTGGAATACAATGGGAACGACAAAGGAATGGCTGAAATGATTTCGTCCAATTGTCTTTTGAGTTCAACCCCGGAAGGTCAGTATTTTGAAATGAAAACCGTAGCCGATAGAAATCCCAAAGTAAAAAAATGGGCATTGACGGGATATATTTCTCAGCCGGACGAAATCGGCAGGAAATTGACGGATAGAGAATTGGCAGAAATTACTATAAAAGCTTTATACAAAGTCGGCGTGACGGCAAATAACCAGTTCCGGCTGGATATCCACAACAGCACGAAGCAAAAACATATTCATTTTGTAGTGAACAGGATTGATATTTCCGGGAAATGCAACGTGAAATCACACGACATCGGAAGACGATTCGGGGAAGCTGTCCGGGAAGTCTGTAAAGAAAAGGGATTATTGACCGATGTTGAAATCGGGATTCAGAAAAAGGCTGAAATGCTTAAGAACTTATCCGAAGCTTTAAAGACTACCAATAATTTTGATAACCTGATTTTGAGAATGAAAGAAAAAGGTTTTGAAGTCCAATTGTCTTCAAACGTGAAAGACGGGATTTCGGGAATGCGGATCGTAATGGAAAAGGACAAAAATCATCAAACGGAAAGAATCTATAAAGCGGGTTACAAACTATCAGAAATCTCGAATCAGCTAAAAATCTCTGAGATAAAATCATTATTTGAAGTAAAAAATGCAGTTCGTGACGCAGAAAAATCGGCTGGAAACTGGAAAGAATTTCGGGAGTATCTGAAGCAGAAAGGATTTTCTGTTAGGATTCGGTATGATGGAGGATTTAAACCTAATCAAAAGAATGAGATTCGGGATGTTTGGATAAATAAAGTTGATAATCATCAACAGAAGAGCGGATTGTTTTTCAAGAAAAATGTCGGGTTTTCCCTATCGGCAATCGATTCTGGTTTTAGTGATTTAGTAAAAACAATGACTGGAAATGAGACAGTGAAAAACATTGATAACTATGATGGTCATTCAAAATCAGAAACAAGTGAAAGCGTAATAGAAATCGCCGGCGAGCTATTGAAAGACCTCTTAAAACCAACTTATGTAGCTCCGGACGATGAGGAACTCCGGAAAAAGAAACGAAAATCAAGATAAAAAGTAACAATTTAAAAATCAAAAAAAATGGAAAATCAAAACCCAAACGATGAATCTAAAAGCAGCGGAATGGAACTTTTGGAAAATGTCATCAACTCCAATGAAAGAAATATTGCCTCGAATGATAAGAATATCGAATCCAATGCTGAGCTGAAAGGCAATATCGAAAGCTTTCTTTTTGTAATGGGCGAAACGCAGCAGGATTTAGCTGTGGTCAATCAGTCCTATAAAGATACATTGGATTTTTACCAGAAAGAACAGTTTGCAAGAGATCAATTTTTAGCCAGTATTCCCACTAAAGCAGAAATAGTTTTATCGCAAGAGACCCGAGATTACTTAGAAAATTTTAAAAATGAGGCAAAAAAATCGGGGAATCTTACCTGGGGTGGACTTGGAGCGACGGTTTTAGGAATTCTTATTTTCATTATTTCCATCAATTTTGCAACGAATTGGTACAAAGAAAGCATCAAAGCCAAAAGCGAACTGCGCCAGGATATTCTCAATGAAATTGCTGATGAAGGAAAAAAAATCTACGATGAGAATGAGGTGAAAAAGTTACAGGAAAATACTAAGGTAATGCAGCTTTGGATTAAGAAAAATCCGAAGAAAGCGGAAGGTTTTATAAGATTTAAAGATGGGTTTGAGGCGAGGAAGTCTGAATAATTTTTTTATTAAATCACCGTTGAAATGTTGAAAAATACGCCATGCTAAAAACAGTAGTTTTTACCAAATTCAAAAATGTAACGTAATATTATTTTAAAGATCAATAATCGTTTGAATATTAACAAAATTTATTTTAAGATTTTTTATGACTAATTAAGATTTTTTATAACTTTGAACAACTAAATAACCTTGAAAACTACAATTGATGATTTCCGCTTTCCCGTATTTCAAAAATTGTTTGTATTGTTTAGGTTATTAGTTCCCAATGAATAACTAAAAAAAACAATATGAAAAAACTATCTCTATTAATTCTGTTATTTGCTGTTCCTCTTCTTTCTTTCGGACAGATTTTTAAATTTGTTTATACGGGATCGGCAAGCTGCCCCACACCTAATAATACACCGGTCATTGCAAATCCAAATATCACGGTAACTCCGCTTACAAGGCAAGGTGTAAACTGTAGTGCCACCGCTTCATCTTTTAATAGTAACGCTTGGCCAACAACTTCGGTGCAAGATAATGGAAGTTTTGTGGAAGTAACGGTAAATGCTTCTTCAGGCTATCAGCTAAATCTTGCTTCATTTTCATTTGATATTGTAAGAAGTACTTCTGGACCTGGCTCTGCTAGGGTTGCAATGGACTCCGGAAACGGTGTGTTTTCTCAAACTTATGATTTTACACCAACAGAATCTTATCAAACTATAACGTGGGATTTCCCAGACACAACGGTTTCTTCTGGCTACACAGTACGATTTAGAATCTACGGTTGGGCGGCTTCAGCAGGAACGGGGACTTTAAGATTAAATAATATTGGCTTGTTTGGTGCCGTAACACAATCGAGCGGTAATAGTGGAAATACCGGAAGTAGTCCGTTTACAGTTTCAGGATCAAATGTGGGATTAGATAAAACACCAACCCAGAAATTAGATGTTAATGGAAATATAAGAACTTCAGGAAAATTATTAGTTGGGAATATTAGTGACGGGATGGTAAGTAATCTTAGTAATTATTCTCTTGCAGTTAATGGCAGCGCTGTATTTACATTAGCGACAGTAAAATTGTACTCTAACTGGCCTGATTATGTGTTCACAAAAAGCTATAAACTGACACCGCTTGAAGAAGTGGAAAAGCATATTGCTGAAAAAGGACATCTTCCTAATATTCCGTCGGCGGAAGAAATTTCAGAGAATGGAATTAATCTTGGCGATATGGATGCCAGACTTCTGGAGAAAATTGAAGAACTCACGTTATATACTATCGAGCAAAATAAAAAACTCAAAGACCAGGACGAAAAGATTAGAAATCTGGAAAAAATTGTATTGGAATTTACCTCTAAAAAGTAATAATTATGAAAACAAAAATTTTATCATTATTGCTTCTAATGACGAGTATTTTTATCTTTTCCCAGACAGAAATCTATTTTAAATATGATGAAGCCGGGAACCAAAGATATAGAGGTAATAATATTAATGGAAAACAATCTGAAAATACAACTCAGCAACAAGTCAATAAAGCGCCTGAAAAAGATGGTCAGGAGGAAGAGTTCTGGCGAGAAGTAAGTGTTTATCCGGTACCTGTTAAGGATGTACTCACCGTCCAATGGTCTGGTAAGGCAGACGAGTTAATTGATACAGTTTCTATGTATCAGCACAGCATTGTAGGATGGAATTTTCAACAAAAGAATATACCATCGCTCAATCGTCAAGTGCAGATCGATATGTCTGGCTACTATCTGGGAGTCTATGTGTTGTCTTTTACATTAAGAGATGGTAAAGTATATACCAAAAATATTCTTAAACAATAATAAGTAAGGTATTTCATATTCTTTTTTAATCCAAAATTTACATTTATGAAAAAGCTTTACATCCTTTTTGCTTTCCTTAGCATTGGAATAGGGTTTTCCCAGACTATACTAAATCAGAATGAGACAATATCAAGAACAGTGCAAGACCCGTTGGAAGTCAGAATGGCTCCTGGCTTTATCGCAGATGCTGTTATTGTAAGTCCATTTAAGGCCAAAATTGGATCTTCAACAAACGGGGATTCAAATAATCCAACGGATTCGGATGCTGGTTCGGGCAATCCTTCAGGTACAATAGGCTCAAATAGTTTTCACGATACGCAAGGTAATATTGATGTCAACGGAGGTGGGCAGTTACAGTTTACACTTCCGGTTGCTTTACCACCAGGAGTTAGAAGTGTCGCTCCTCAGATTAATTTGATTTATATAAGTGGAACGGGAAATGGTATCGCTGGATATGGATGGAGTTTATCTGGTATTACGGCAATTTCTAAAATGGGGAAGACAGTTGAAAAAGATGGAGTCCTTTCAGGTATTCAAATGAATTCATCTGATAATTATAGTTTTAATGGACTCAAGTTAATTTTAGCCCCAGATAGTCCCGCTGGCTATGGGTTGGACGGCGCAACCTATATTACTGAAAGATACTCAAACGTTAGAATTAAATCTAAAGGAATGGCTTATTGGTATACTCAACCACTTTTTATACCAGCTTCCTTTGAAGTTACTTATGAGGATGGTTCTCAGGCAATATATGGTGTTTCTTCAATTGATAACGCAAGGTATAGCCAATCTATGACCCCTTTGGATTATAACATTGCTGAGTGGAAAGATCCTCAAGGAAATTATATCACATATAGATATTCCTTGGACAACCCTAATTATACAACCGTAATTTCTTCGATAAAATGGGGAGGGAATAAAGTTTCTGGACAACAACATTTTAACGAGATTGTTTTCGATTATAGTACGAGGGATTTGAAAGAACAATCTTATGTAAAAGGAACTCCTTTTTTACAGAATAGAATATTAAATACAATTACTGTCAACAATAATGGGAATTTGTTTAAGAAATATGAGATCTCTTACAAAAAACAAGGTACTAACTATCAATTTGTAGATACGATAACAGAGAAGAATTCTCAAGATGAACCTGCTAATCCAATTGTTTTTGAATATAATACAAATGATCTTGTTAATAATGTTTTATATCAAGATTCAAGATATGATGATCTATTTGATGTTTCATCATATAACCTCATAAAAGGTGATTTTAATTCAGATGGGAAGCCAGACTTTTTAAAATACCATACATTAATGCTGGGAAGACTTGAGGGGAATTCAACATTTTTAAATGTAGGATATCAAGGTTATGCATTGGGTACTGCCAATCAGATAGATGCGAATAATAGATTAGTTCCTAAACAGCTTTTAGTCACCTATGAAGAGGATAGAATCAATAAAAAATTAAACCTGTTTTTTTATGCTTTAGGTACTAGTAATTTAAATCTGGTTAAAACACATTCGATTGATTTAGCAAATTACCCCTCATTATTTGACAGCAAGAATATCTACACAGATTTATATTGTTATAACAGGGAAAATTCTATTAAAGCGGCTTTTAGAGAAGGTGATTTCAATGGGGATGGAAACTCAGATTTTATAATAAAATTAAATAATTTACAGCGGGAAACATGTAAAATACCAAGTCCTCCAAGAGATGTTGACAGGAACACTATTGTTGATTCAAAAACTTTTTATATTGATATAAAGAATAACATCCAGAATCTTATCAATAATGAGGACTTAACTGCATTATCAATTGTAGATTCTAATGGCGATACCAAATCTGAAATACTAAAAGTAGAAGGGTCCAATATAGTAGTTTATGAATTAAATAATCAAAATCAGTTTACGCAGGCTTACTCTACTCCTAAAGAATCTCTGGATAATATCTTTTATTTCGGAGATTTTAATGGGGATGGGAAAACTGATATATTGGCACCTATTGCACAAGATTCTTCTGACTGGAGAATGTATATATCAACGGGAATTGGCTTTAAAAAAGAATACTATTCCAATCTGTTCTTATACCAACCGTCTTGGCAAGGAGCTCCTAGGAAGAATAGAAACATACAGCGAACCTATTCTTCATCAGATTTGAATAAAGATGGAAAAAGTGATCTGGTGATTTTCGAATCTCAAGTTTGGTATCGAGATTGTCTGACATGTGTGAATAATCCTGATTCCAGTTATGGCTTCAATTATTTAAGAAACGAGGGAGTTGATTCTAACGGGAAACCTATTTTTTCAAATGTGTATAATATTGCTCCGAAAGAGTTGGATTGGGATGGTGAAGACATTAATTATTCAATGTATGGCGAGCATTACATTCCTTTATTTGGTGATTTCAGGGTAGCGCAGTTAAATACTGATTTTGCTATCATCCATAGGAATAAATTAATTACTTGGGATTTGGGTAGCAAGTTAAATAAGATTTCAAAAATCAAATCGATTACTCAGGGAGGCTTGAAAACAGATATTGAATATGCGCCTCTTACAGCTACTAATGATATATACAAATCATACTACGATAGTAATCCTGTTGAATATCCTTATACAAATATTATTGATAATATAAATTATGATGTAGTATCTAAAGTTATACAAGGTTCAAGAAAACAAGATTTCCGATATAGGGATATGATAGGTCATATGCAAGGAGGAGGAATCCTTGGGTTCCGTCAATCTGCACGTTCGACCTTCTACGCAGATGGTTTTGAATCAACAAAGATTTGGAGCGGTTCGGAGATGAATCCTCTCAATGAGGCTTTACCTTTAAAGGAATGGAGTATTAAAACTACTGACGAAAATGCTGTATTTCCGTCTGATATCTCATCGACTAGCACGCAACTATTATCTTATAAAGAATATCAGTATAAAATTGATAAGCTACTTAACGGTACTGTAGTAACAACATATACAGATGCGGATAGGCCAAAAATAGTCACTGCGATCAATCCATACATCACAACGTCCAAAGATTTCCAAAAGGATATCAAGACGGTTCACACTGTTGTAAATTATAATAACCTTTATCTTCCAACCAAATCCACTACCGATATTAATGATGGATTTGCCATTACCACCTCGGAGCTCGCATATAATCCACCAAATACCACTACGGGCGCAAATTATTCCATTGGGATACCGCTTTGGAAAACCGAGGCTATCGAGGCTTACGGAGATACCAAAGCAGCAAAAGAAGAATATGAATATAGCGGAAGTCTTTTAACAAAAAAGAAGACTTATAACAGAGATAATTCCGAATATATCGAAGAAGTTTACGATTATGACGATTTTGGTAATGTTATCCAGAAGACAGTCAATAATCCGTTTAATAATGATCAGGTACAATCTACTGTAACAAAATCACAATATGATGACAAGGGAAGATTTGTAATTAAGAAAACAGATAATCTTAATCTCGAAACGCTGCTAACTTATAATGATTTGGGGCAGCTGCTGACTCAGACCGACCCTTTGAATAATAAGTTGACCAACACTTATGACGGCTGGGGAAAATTATTAACATCCAAAAGCAACCTGGCGGGAACCACTACCTATACCTACCAGAGGTTTAGTAATGGAGATTCAAAAATCGTAGAATATTCGCCGGATGGAGATCAAAAAATCTCCTATAAAAATAAGCTGGGCCAAATTTACAAATCTTCAGTAAAGAGTTTTGGTCAGGGTACGTATGTGAGTTCTGTGGTCGGTTACGATGATATTGGAAGAAAGATCCAGGAAAGTGAACCCTACTTTGACGATTTTGACAGCAATTCTCCATCCGTCTGGAATATTACAGAGTACGACGATTATTCCCGACCAATCAAATTTACAGCATTTACGGGCAAAATTATTGAGTCATCGTATAGCGGCAATACTGTTACCGCTACAGAAACCAATGCTAATAATCGTTTTAAAACGCAAGTCTTTGATGCACTCGGGAATCTGTCATCCGTTACAGATCTGGGAGGAACCATTACTTATAAGTATAATGCTGCCGGAGAAAATATAGAGGCAAAGTATGGAACCAATATAGTTACTACGAAATATGACAATTGGGGAAGAAAAAGTGAATTAAACGATCCTTCCAATGGAACGTATAAATATGAGTATAACGGATACGCCCAAATAACACACACCATAAGCCCGAAAGGTCATAAATATTATCAGTATAATGCTTTTGGACAATTGTACAATCAGGTAGAAATTTCCAATGATAATACCTCTACAAATAAGAATATTACATTTAACTACAATGCTGAAGGACAGGTTATTAAAAAGTCTGGAACCAGCAAAGGAGAGTTTTATCAATCTTCTGTTTCTTATGATGCCAACGGCAGGATAATATCTTCCGAAGAAAACAGTAATGGAAAGAACTACTATCGCAAAAATATAGCTTATGATGATAAAGGAAGAATTATTTCCTATGAGAAAGGATTGATATCTTCCGGAATAACAACAAAGGTCAATTTGGAGAGTGTCCATAATACTTGGAACGGAGAACTGTCACAGCTTAAAGATAAAACTTCCGGGAAAATATTATGGGAGCTAACGGATACTAATGCCAAAGGCCAGGTTTTAAAAGAAAAATTGGGAGGAACCACTATAGATAATACTTATGATACCAATAATTTTTTATCTAACATCATTCATAAAAACACTGCTAATAACAATACTGTATTATCTGTAGTCTATTCTTTCAATGCTGTAAAGAACGAATTAAATAGCAGAACCAATGGGGGTAATCTCAATATAGTGGAGTCTTTTACCTATGACACCAATAACAGGCTTACAAGTTGGACAAATCCTAAGACAGGACAGCAGTCTACCAATACGTATGATGCACAAGGGCGTATTAAGGAAAATGACCAGATAGGAACTATTAAATTTGATGACCCAATCAAAATTTATCGGCCAACCGGTGCTACGCTAAATACTGCCGGAGAACAAAATTATACCAATGATCTTATTCAAAGAATCTCTTATAACGAGAACAACGATCCTGTTTTCATAGATGGCGAAAAAGGAGATGTGGAGTTTTCTTATGGGCTGACTGCAATGCGTCAGAGGGTTACCTATGGAGGTAATTTCGGAGAAGGCAATGTGGGAAAATTTACAAAGTACTATAGTGAAGATGGCAGCTATGAAATTACTTTGGATAATAGTACAGGGAAAGAGAAGCACGTTCTTTACATCGGAGGTACACCGTATGAGTCAAATATCTTATATTTAAAAAACTTTACCGAGAGCAGTGGTTCTTACAAATTTTTGCACAAGGATTACTTAGGAAGTATTCTTGCGATCACCAATGAAGGCGGAGACCTTATTGAGCAAAGGCATTTTGATGCCTGGGGTAATATCACATTGTTCAGGATCAATGGCATAGATCAGGATCTGTCAAAATTTAGTGAACTTTCTTTGCTGGATAGAGGTTACACCAGTCACGAACATTTTAGTGAAGTTGGTATTATCCATATGAACGGGCGATTGTATGATCCGCTTCTGAGAAGGTTTTTGAATGCGGATGAATTTATTCAGGATCCTCACAATACCCAGAACTACAATAAGTATGGATATGTGATGAACAATC
>WPCJ01052674.1_pt1 | contig 22534 bp, 19 predicted proteins | sample 5399831 | NCBI WGS metagenome assembly WPCJ01 (sample SAMN12869470, study PRJNA574797) | sludge metagenome | isolation source: wastewater treatment of pH10 | place: China:Beijing | collected 2019-05-20 | reverse complement strand
TTTTTACTTCAGAAAGGGAAGCCAGGGTTTCAAGTGATTTAAGAGGGACCCATGATACAGCAATATGGTTTTCTTCGTCTCTTTCCTGAATTTCGCAATACTCTTCAAGTACGCTGCTGTTTGCAGAAGGCTTCAGATAGATGTATACATAGACTTTATCACCTGAAAACAAAGAGGGTTCTGAAGAAGGGTCTGAAGACTTGCTGACATTTTGCCCCGAACCTGAAAAGACTTCAGCGTCTTCTGCAGGACCGGCTGCCCTTCCCCTTACAGGATCTTTCTGACTCAACTGCCCCAGATTTATCATCCGGGCTCGCAGGGACGCTGGAGACTCTTCCCCTGAAAGATAGCGCTCGTCACAGAGCTTCAGCAGGTCTTCTGAAAGCTTCTTCTGCGCAGGGGTTATGGATTCTTCGGAATAAATAACATCTTCCTTCAGGTCTGTAAGAAAAAAGTCTCTGTTTTCACTGCCATTCCCGCTTTCATTTTCATCCAGAACCATTTCAGCCGCAGAAGCCCTCTGCACATCCGAAATACAGAAGATCGCAGCCCATGACAGAAAAATAGAGATCAGAAATAATTTAACAGATAAACGCAGCAACACCTTACTCATAGTAACCAGCACATCAGCTTTTTAATCGCCCGAAAAACTTTCAGCAGTTACATAAAAAGCACAGGTAAGAGACAATGATCTGAAAAAGCTCCCGGTCCCCGTAAGATTAAGTCCCCAGATTAATTAAAGAGCTGATGAATTATAAATTCATAAGATATACAGATAAAATAAACTGTTAAGATCAACCTGAAGGGTGAACTCAATTAAACGGGCTAAAAGAAGAAAAATTATAAAAATTCTGACCGGTGTGACCTTATCCGCGATAATGAACCATTCCTGCGCGCTCGACACCGGAGGCGGCCTTCCCGGAAAAGAGAAAAAACCAGAATTAAGTCAGGATGGGAATCCTATCTTGACGCCGCTATCAATTGCAGCAACACTGGCTTGAAGTTTTTCTTCTCTGGTTTTGAGATCGTCTCTTAAGGCAGCCAGTTTCTTTTCGGAACTTTCGGTCTCTTCTTCAAGCAGGAGGGTTCTCGAAAGAAGTTCTGCTACCTTATGTTCGAGCGAGGCAAGTTCTCCGGTATCCGAGCTTGCAAGTTCTGATTTTCTGGAGTCAAACGCCTTCCGCGCTTCAGTATACTCTTTTTTCTTCTCTTCAAAACCCGAGGCTGCAGACCTGACCTGTGCCAGAGCTTTCTCTTTTTTCTGAGTCTGTATATCAAGAGCATGGTCCTCGAAAACTTTCTGGAGCTCCGGGAAAAAGGAAGGTTCAAGGTTTACAGGGTTTTCAAGGCAGATATCGAGCTGTTTCTTTACCTCAGGCTTCAGTGTATATTTGCCGCTTTCATGGAGTTTCTTTATTCTTGAGAGGTTACCTGAAAAAGGCAGAATAAGGGAGTTCAGGCCTGCTTCGGCTTTTTTGAGCCTGCCTTCGGCAAGAGTTGATTCTTCCTGAAGTCTTTGCAGTTTTTGCCAGGCTTTTCCCTGTTTAAGCTCTTCGAGAGTCCGACTGTTGCTGGCTATTTCATCTTTCAGAGCCTGGAGTTTCCGGTTTTTAGCTTCGAGTTCGCCCTCTTCAGCTTTTATTAAAGAACAGGTTTCTCTGACCTCTTTTATGCCTTTAGAAGCTTCTTCAATAGATTCCATTTCACGCCTGTGACCCTGGATTGTTTCCCTGAGCTCATTAAGGACCTTGCCAAGCCTGCCGAGGCTGTCAGTAACGTCCTTTGACTCCTGAGGAAAGACAGGCCTGGTATACCGGAAGCTCCTGTTCATATGTTCAAGGCAGGTGTTCAGGCTCTGCATGGCTGATTCATGAAACGCTTTAAGGGATTTAAAATCCGTGTTTTCCGGAATCCCAAGCTTATCTATAAATACTCCTACCTGTTTTGTTACGTTTTCACGGTTACTCTTCGCCCGCTTAACAGCTCTTATGTCGAAATTTCCCTCAACTTTTGCCTCCAGAAGATTGTCATTGCTTTCCCTGAGCTCGGAAATCGCAGCCTCAAGCTCTTTAAAAAGCCCTGAGACATCCCCCTTTATTTCTGAAGATATTTTTTGAGAGCTTTCCTCAAGCCATGCAGGCAGTTCATCAAAACCGATCTCGATAGAAGCATTCTTCTCGTGTGAGCTTTCCTGCTTTCCGAAGAGCTTTTTAATCCATTTCAATATAGGCCTTCCCGGAATTTGATAAGATAGATACAGGTTAATAAATTTAAAGGCAGAAAACTTTATAATATTTGTGATTCAGTAAGATTTAATACCTGAAATAATAAATAATTTTAGAAAGCTGAGGATTTAGTAAGTCAGCAATCCTGCAGTAAATTGGGGTACAGATAATAATTCAGGGCATAAGCAATTATTCAAGGTATATTTCTTTAGTCCCTGTATATGTTAAAGTTTGCTCTATCCAGTCCTGCCCATACTTCTCCGCTGATTAAGGTCAGGAATCACTGGATGTAAGATAAAAACGTTTCCAACTTTTCTGATTTGGGATAAAAGATCTGTGAAATAAAAAGGAGATAAAAAATGGACGGCGTAATAAGCAGTGGAATTATAGAACATGTGATTCCGTATACTGATATAACAGTGTCCAGAGTGATCTTTTCACTGGCATTACTGGTTGCCGGGCTTGTTCTGGTAAAACTTCTTGTGCGTATTTTCAGGAGAGGGATCGAAAAAACAAAACTGCCTGCCCTTACCACGCAGTTTCTTGGGCATTTTCTGAAAATCCTTCTGTGTGTTGTGGTTGTCCTGATATTTTTAAAGAGCCTGGGTTTTGATGTGGACAGTTACGTGGTAGGGCTTTCTGCGGTTATAGGTCTGGTCCTTGGGCTTGGTATGCAGGACACCTTTACAAACATAGCAGCCGGGGTATGGGTTGCTGCGATCAGACCCGTTGACACCGGAGAAATGGTAACTGTAAACGGGCAGACGGGAAAAGTAAAATCCGTAGGAATTATGTCAACTGAACTCCTGACGCCTGACAACCAGCTTATAACAATCCCGAATAAGCTTGTCTGGGGGAGTTCAATTGTCAACATGACCCGTATGCCTACAAGAAGAGCTTCAGTGGATGTGGGAATCAGCTATAATTCAGACCTTGAAAAAGCTGTCAAAATAGCCCTGGACCTTATGAAAGGTTACCCCCCTGTACTTCAGGACCCGGAACCCTCAGTGGTTACTACAGAGCTTGCGAATTCTTCCGTAAATCTGCAGCTCAGGGCATGGGCAAAGACCGGGGATCTTATGGCGGTAAAGAATTATCTTACTGCCGGAATTTTTGAGGCTTACAGAAGAGAAGGAATTGAAATACCCTTCCCGCAGATGGACATTTATATAAAAGAATCAAAGGAAACAAGAAAAGAGATTATGGAAATTCAAACAGCAAACTCCGGCATAAGAGCATACGAATAAAATTAGAAAAAATTAGGAAGAATCGAAAAATTAGAAAGAATTAAAAAAAATTAGAAAGAATTAAAAAAAATTAGAAAGAATTGAAAAATTAGAAAGAATTGAAAAATTAGAAAGAATTGAAAAATTAGAAGGAATTGGAAAAATCGAAAAAAATTGAAAATACAAATGTGAGAAACTGAAAGCAGAGCTGTTTCAGCAGGTTATATGAAACATTGCAGAAACCCTGCCTTCGATTTCATTCCAGCGTTCAATCGCCCAGGGAGTTGGAAAAAGCTCTATCCCGCATCTTTTTCCTCTGAAAAAATCTTCAGCTTCTTCAGAAAGTTCCACAAAACCCGTCTGCCCGGTTCCTATGATGATTTTCTCCGTGCCTTCTTCGTAAATATGTTCGGCTTCTTCAAGAGAGACCTTATGGGAAGTCCCATACTTTTCTTTCGAAAGCATTTTTTCCCTTTTTTCTACCCTGCCGTCAAGCCGGATAATAATATCATAATCAAAAGCCTCTCCTTCTACAGTAATTGAACCAAAACTTGTGGAGTCGATCTTTGGTTTCATGGTTTGCCTCCTGAAACTAAAACTGGAAAACCAGATCTTACATTATACAATTGTTTTGCATTATATAAATAACAGGAAGCTTGCTTAAATTGCTAAGGTTGCCTGAGATTAAAAAACACAGGAATACTTATTTATATTTATTGGAAACTATTAAACACTTAGACAATAATAAAAAAATAAAAATATACCCAGAGGTAAAAAGATGGGCTGCTACTTATTGGAAGATTTTATCAAAAGTATGGGAGAAAGAGCCCCTGGGCAGGAAAATTTTGAACTTGAACGGGACCATCTGCTGCGAGCGAATCTTAGAGGTGCGGTATGGACCAGGATAGGATCCATGGTGGCATATACCGGAAACATAAAGTTTACACGGGAAGAAGCTCTCGAACACGGGATTAGCAGAAAGGTAAAGATATCCCTTGCAGGAGAAGGTGTCAGTTTTATAAAAGCCGAAGGGGTGGGAAAGCTTTTCCTTGCAGATAGAGGAAAGAAAGTCTCAATTCTGAAACTTGAAAATAACTCGATCTGCGTAAACTTCAATGATATCCTCACCATTGAAGACTCCATTAGCTGGGACATCAGGATGATTAGAAAGCTTTCAGGGATAACGGAAAAAGAGATTTACAATGTAAAACTTGAGGGAACCGGCGTATTCGCCATTACCACTCACAATGAGCCCCTGGTCTTCAGAGTGACCGGAGAGCGCCCTCTATTCACCGACCCTGGCGCCACAGTTGCCTGGACAGGGAACATGGAGCCGGAAATAAAAAGCGATATCTCCCTGAAAACTATTGTAGGAAGAAGCACAGGGGAATCCGCCCAGATGGTCTTCAGAGGAGAAGGGTTTGTGGTGGTACAGCCCTGCGAAGAAATTAATTCCCAGGAAAAAAATGAAAAAGGCGTCTCGAACGTGAACGTTTATACCTGACGCACGTGAACGTTTTATACAGAACTCAGGTGAATGTTTATTTAATTCGCCGGAAGCTTTTTTGCCAGGTAAAAGAAGGGAAGGCACGGGAAGGAGTGCCTTCATCGTTTCCGGTTTAATTTTCAAAAGCCAGAGCCTGGGCTTCATCACTGCAGGCTGTCGAAAACTTTTCTTTCTCCTTTTTTGCGCATTCCATGCCTTCCTCCACAGCCTCCCTGATGATATATCCGGCTTTGTGCAGGATGGTATCTCCGATCTGGGGATCTTTGTCCATGCTTGCTGTGCAGGGGTAAGAATGGTGGGCGCCTGAGATGGTTTCTTTATATCCCGAAACATCGGTCCAGCCGAGTTTTTTTGCGACAAACCAGGTTGAGCCGCAGGGTGCGTCCCTGAGTACACCCGCTCCTATGAACATTTTTCCGTCAGGGCTCATCTCTATCCTCAGTACAGGCCTTCCGAAACCGAGGTCCACGAAAGAGTCTATTACCGGCTTTCCGGTCTTATCAAGAGCACAGAAAGGTTTTGGAGCCTCAAATTCGATACCCATGGCTTCGAGTTCTTTTCTGAGCTGCTCAAGGACGCCGGCAGGAGTCTTCTTTGAGTCCTCGGACGGTGCAATTACGGCTTTTGCCCCCGTTTTCTGCACAACTTCGGGAATGGCTGCAAACAGGTCGGGGTGTATGCCTATTGCAAGGATCAGATCACATTCAGGAAGATTCGGAGGCATATACTGGGCAGGCTCTTCAATAAATGCCGGAAGGTCATCTGCAAACTCATGGATTCCTACGATCAGGTTCGCATAAGATTTCCTTGCCTGACGACAGTGGTTGCAGAGCTCACCACAGGACACACAGAAACTTGATGAGTTCACCAGATTCTGGATAACTTTTTTTCCCAGTTCGCCTGAATAAAGCACGAGGATTTTCATATTATTATTCCCCCTTTCAAGGATTTCAAAGCCATTTCACAAATTCGTTTTCTTCGTGAAAATTACCTCCACTTTTTATCTCCCATAATGAAAAAAATATAGAGAAAAAACCTGTTTTTAAGGAGGTCGCTGATAAGTTTTAAAATGCAGTTCTGGAAGAAGATGCTTCAGACCGCACACACTTCTGGCAGAGATGACTTTATCCTGTTATCATCCTACGTTATCATCTTACTGTACATTATAATTATTTGTTTCAATCTATAAATAATGGGAGTTTCGAAATAGAAATTGGTATACACTCATATACCCTTATCTGAATTTTATGAACTGGATAGAAAGCTGAAAAAAAAGAGAAAGGAAAAAAGAGGCACAAAGAGGGAAATAAAAGAAACTACAAGGAGAAAAAGAAAAAAGGACATAAACGGGAAATAAAAAATGAAAAGGAGAGAAATGAAAAAACTGGGGCTCAGTTTTTCATTCTCCCAGCTTTAAAGCCCCGTGCGGGCACATCTTGATGCACATGCCGCACTGGATACATTTCTTTTCGTCCACGCAGAGGCTCCAGTCCTCATCAAAGGCATAAACATTCATAGGGCAGACAGAAATGCAGGCTCCGCATTCAACACATTCTTCCTCGTCCCTGTGGATGGGCCGGTCAAGAATTGCAACGATTGCCCCTCTCGACTCGAGAGCATTTTTAATTTTATCGAACCTGGAATCTTTAACGTCTGCAATGAGTTCTCCGTAAGTTGAGTCAATGTTTGCGACCATAATATTAAGCAGGATCCCTGTTTCTATGATGGACTCGGAGATAATTGGGTTATGTATCCTTTCAGTAGGGATGCAGATCTTTATTTTCATGCTCAGTACCTCCTTGCAAAGAGCTTGCTTATATTGTCGCTTGTGATAATCCCGAGTACTTTCTTCTGCGCATCAATCACCGGCATTGCTGAAACTCCGTAGCGGTCAAGCCTGCGGGCTGCAAGGTCCACAGGTTCGTTAGGGGCGCAGGTAAGGACCTTTTTCGTCATAACGCTTTCTACGGAATCGAAAATGTTTTCCGCGACTGCCTTTGAGATATCCCAGGCTGTGAGGATCCCTACAAGTTCACCGGTATCCGAAACTACTGCAAGGTGGTTGAAAGAGTTCTCCCAGATTTTCTTTGCAGCGTCCTGGACAGTCTGATCCTTTTTGATAGTGACGATGAAATCGGACATAACGTCTTTTACAAGAGGCACTGCCTGAGTCTGCTTCATGGGCTTTGCCGAGCCTTCACTGCAAAGCTTTTCCACAGGCATGCTGACAAAGAACTTTCCGTGTTTTACCCATTCCTTCAGCTCATTTGCAATCTTTCTGGCGTTCTTGAAGCTTGAAAGGGAAGATGTTGGAACATCCTTTCCTTCAATCTGCACAGATCCAGATCTGAGTTCGGCATAATTTACCTGCCTGACCACAGGCTTGTCCCTGCTTCCGATAGCATAGTCAAGCACACTGGTGGTGATGTCCTCGTCACGTACTGCAGTTGCAGCTGCAAGCTTTTCATTCAGGATAGGAATAGGAATCCCGATTCCCATGTAAAGGGTTGTCCCGTAACCTGCAAAAGAGGCGGCTCTTAAATAATCAGGGCTCATTTCCTTAAGGTTCCCTTTAAGCATGAGGGTTCCAAAACTTCCGGATGGGGAATGCTGAGTCCCGTTGCCTATGACATAACCCTGCGCACCTCCAAGAAAAATCCTTGTGCCTGTTCCTATAGTTTCATATCCCGGGTCGTTTGACAGGGGAGAAAGCACTCCTGCTCCGGAATAAGTGACGTTTCCGAAGTTGGGGAGAAGCTCACCCATATAAGTATTCAGGATCCTTTTAGAACTGTTTGTTGCAGCGTTGTATTTCTGGTATGCGTTCCTGGGGTTGAGAAGAACGGCTTCGTTTAAGTCTTCAAGGGTGATCGCCGTATCAAGCACTTTTCTCGGGTAGCAGTCTGTCCCGTAGGAAGTTGCATGAACATTGATTTCTTTTCCCCTGAGAAGGTCTTCAATAACGTGTGCTCCTCCATACTGAATCCCGCGTGTGTCCGAGATCTGGGCAGCTCCGAGGTAAGCATCAACAGCAGCAATCCCGCTGTACGCCTCAACATTATTGAACCATAATTTCTGAATTTTAATCGGGGGTTCTGAATGACCCAGATTGAGCATCAAACCTGATGAGCACATGGCTCCGAAAGTGCCTGTTGTCACCACATCCACTTCTTTCGCAGCACTTTCCACGCCGAGGTCTTCAACAATTCCAACCATTTCTTCGGCTGTGACTACATTGACGCTCCCATCTTCAATTTTTTTATTAATCTCATGAATTGATTTTTTTACCATACGGGTTTCCTCTTGCTATAAACTTATCTAGATGGTAATTTTTGCCAGAATTATATATTACTTGTGATAATCCCGGGGGTAACAACCAGCTCTATAATAACCCGGAAATTCCGACATTGCATTATCTGGCTTCAGGCTATTGCTGTCAGGTTTCCATTTAATAATTATTAGTCATATTTACAAACAATATATATTACTTGCGGTAATCAGAGGTTCATCAGGTCTAAGGTTATTTTCGGAAAAATCAATGACTGTTCACATTATCTACAAGCTGTATAACATGGAATTCTTACCTGCAGGGAAATGAAGTTATTTTCAGTAAGTTTCTTATGCTTGCAGGATATTACCCGAGTCCAGGTGATTTATTGACGCGTGTATTGGCTACCGGAACTTTTGATATTCTCCATCCGGGACATGTTTATTTCCTCGCCCAGGCGAAGGCTCTCGGAGACGAGCTCTTTGTCATTATTGCCAGGGATTCCAATGTGACCCATAAGCCGAAACCAGTGATTCCCGAGGAACAGCGGCTTGAGATGGTAGATGCACTCAAAGCGGTAAATAAAGCCATTCTTGGCAGTGAAAAGGACATGTTCGAACCTCTCAGGGAGATCAAACCGGACATCATTGCTCTGGGCTATGACCAGCGTTTTGACACAGAGATTCTGGAAAAAGAACTTACAAAAAGAGGGCTTCCTGCAAAAGTAGTAAGGATCCCGCTTTCAAAAGAATGCCCCCTTTGCAGTACCGGCACAATTATAAAAGAAGTCCTTAAACGGTACGGGTAAACTTACCCATACCGCCTGCTGTTTTATGCAAACACTTTTTCAAGCCTGTCAAGGGCTTCACGAATTCTATCAATGGACGTTGCATAGGAAATCCGGATAAAGTCCTCGCCCGAAGACCCGAAAGCGATTCCGGGAGTTACTGCCACATGAGCTTCTTTCAGGAGCTTTTCAGCAACTTCAGTCCCGTTTCCATAATCGCTTACATTGGCAAAGGCGTAAAAAGCACCATCCGGCTTCTTGCATTCCAGCCCCATTTTATTCAGCCCGTCAATAAGGATGTCCCTGCGCATTTTAAAGCGGTCTACCATTGCCTTGACCCCTTCCTGAGGTCCCTGAAGGGCTTCAAGCCCGCCGTACTGGACAAAGGTGGTAGCGCTGCTTACGGAGTGCGACTGGATCTTCTGCAGTAGCTTGAAAATCTCAGGAGGGGCTGTCAGGTATCCGAGCCTCCAGCCGGTCATTGCGTATGCTTTGGAAAAACCGTTTACAGTAATGGTCCTCTCCTGCATCCCATCGAAGCTGCCGATGCTGATGTGTTCCCTGTCATAGATGATTTTCTCATAGATCTCGTCCGAGACTACCAGAAGGTCATGGTCAATTGCTATATCGGCAATGCACTGAAGGGTCTTTTTCCCGAATACGCCGCCTGTCGGGTTGCCGGGGCTGTTTACAACAATGAGTTTTGTTTTATCATTTATGTATTCGGCAAAATTGTCAGGCAGGAAACCTTTCTCAGGAACTGTGGGAACCCAAACCGTATCTGCCCCTGCAAAACGGATGCAGGCATCATAAGTTACCCATGCAGGATCAAAGAGGAGGGCCTGATCCCCGTCGTCGAGGGAACCCATCATTATTTCGAAAATCCCCTGCTTTGCACCCGGAGTGACCAGCACATCTTTTTCACTCACATCCAGATGGTTCTCAGTCCTCAGTTTTTCGGCAATAGCAGATCTCAGTTCCGGAATGCCTGCAGAAGGGGCATAATGGGTTTTTCCCTCATACATAGCCTTTGCTGCGGCATCGCAGATATTTTTCGGGGTATCGAAATCAGGTTCGCCAAGGCTAAAGTTGATAACGTCTGTACCCTCTTTAATCATTCTGGTTGCAATATTGGAGATCCTGATCGTTGCGGATTCTTCTACACGCTTAAGCCTTGCGGATGTCATAGGGATGGTCCTGGTTTATTACATTTTGCTAGCTTATCAGACGTTAAAGAATTTCACAGCCGCCGCACCAGCTTTACCGCAGCTTCGACAGCCCTTTTGGCATAGTCGACACGTTCATGTGCGGCCATCCTGGTCATACCCGGGCCGGGGATTCCAAGAGTTACCGGCTTGTTGAACTCAAGGGAAAGATCCATAATCTTTCTTGCGGCATGCTGCATAACCACCTGGTCATGGTCGGTTTCGCCTTCGATTACCGACCCTATGGTAACCACTGCATCAATATCTTCCCTCTGGCAGAGCTTTTTGATTGCAAGAGGCATATCAAAGACCCCGGGCACGAGAATAGTCTCTTTAACTGTTGCCCCAAGGAACTCTGCATGCTCTCTTCCAAGCAGCTCCATCTGATAGGTAAGATCCCTGTTAAATTCAGCTACAACAAATCCTAGGCTGATAGTCATCGAATAAGGTCTCCAGTCTTGTTTTTAATTTAAAGTTACTAAAGTCACATCACATTCTTAAAGGGCCTGCATCTTCAAACCCCTGTCTTTGACCGGTGCCGGCTTCCCTGACCAGTTTTTCCGGCTTGAAGAGCAGTTTTATCACATTTAAAGCATGTTCGCGGGTCCGCCTGTCCATCAGAAATGCGAGTTCTTTCTCATCTTTTCCTTCATCCTCATGGACAAAGACCTCAATAATATGGGTATTGGTCATGAGCTGGGCCATAATAAGACCCTGAGAAGCTTCATGAGCGCACATTTTGTCTTTTTCTTTGCCGCCAGGCATGCCAAGGGCCATTACTATGTCGCAGCCTTCTTCTTCGATAAGCTTTTTGGCTGCTACCGGAAGGTCCTTTATGCCGGGTACGGTTACTCTTTTAATCTGTGCGGATACATTTTTCTGTATCTCGTCAATTGCTGCACGCCCCATATTATAGCGCGCAAACGTTGTATCTGCAATCCCTATTGTAGGCATGTGAATCCGATCGGAATTTAAGATATGTTCTTCTGGTATTCCTGAAACGTTTATAAACTCTGGCATGGAGAATTTTTAAAATCCTCTCATAGCCTGTCAATAACGCGTGTTGCAGCTTCAGTACCTGCTCCCACGCTGTCAATATAACCGTGCTTATGAAGCACGATTTCCAGCTGCTGGATAGTGGATAGAACGTCCCTTGCAGTTACATTACCCATGTTTCCAATCCTGAAAATCTTGCTCTTCAAGCGTTCCTGCCCGCCAGCGATGATTACGCCGCGCTTCTTCATATCATTTTTGATATCTTCTCCGTCAATCCCTGCAGGGGATTTCAATGCTGTGATTGTGTTGGAGTACTGGCTGTACTCATTGAGCTGAGGGAACATCTCTATATTCAATGCACCAGCTGCTGCCCTTACAGCTTCGGAAAGGGTCCTGTGCCTTTTGATTCTGGCTTCCATTCCCTCTTCTTTTACGATGTGAAGAGCTTCCTGAAGTGCATAGAAAAGAGGAATCGCAGGTGTATAAGGTGTTTCCGGCCTGGGCTTGTCCCCGCTCTTTTTATATGCTTTAAGATCATTATAGTAGAGCCTCTTCTTCATGCAGTTCATAGCCTCAAAGGCTTTTTCGCTTACTGAAACGGCTGCCATTCCCGGTGGAGCTGCAAAGCATTTCTGTGAGCCTACGATTGCAATGTCAACACCCCATTCATCGACTTTGACTTCATCTCCCCCAAGAGAGGTTACACCATCCATTATAAAAAGGGCATCGTATTTTTTAGCAAGTTTACCAATTTCTGCAGCAGGGTTCATAATGCCTGCAGAGGTCTCATTGTGGACGAGGGTGATGGCTTTTGCCCCTTCTTCGAGTTTCTCCTTAACCTTTTCGAGGTCAACAGGAAGGCCCCATTCAAATTCCAGCGGCACTAATTCAGCATAAAGAGCTGCGAGGTCTTTAAAGCGCTCTCCGAATTTTCCGTTTTCTATGGCAATGACTTTGTCCCCGCTTCCGGCTACAGACCCGACAGCAGCTTCCATTCCTGCAGTCCCGGAGCCACTGAGTAAGAAAATGTCATTTTTTGTCTGGAAAACATCTGCAAGAATTCCCCTGCAATCAGTATAAATTCCGGCAAATTCGGCACTCCGGTGATTGATCATCGGTTTTGACATCGCCCTGAGCACTCTGGGTGCAACAGATACGGGACCAGGCATCATCAGAAGGGTATCTTCCAGATCCATATTTTTTATGCTCCACACTTTTTCAAAGATTAGCTCACAATTTTGTTTGTTTTTTATTGGGAAAACTTAGTGAACCTGTAATTTTCAATCATGCAATCCCGAAATAATTCAGGGTAATATTTCCATCAGATCCAGTGTGTTAGAAAGGCTGGAAATCTTTCATACCTCTGAACCACACATATTATGATAATTTGATCATTTCAGACAGGTCAAGCACTGAATTAAACTAAGGATTCAGGTTTAATTGAATCCTAGTATATAACTTATGTGTTTCCCTGCTCAAACTCAACTCCTGAACTCATGAAAAAAGAAAAAGAAATTAACTCATTGACCCTGAAGGAGCTTCATCACGTCGTGTTTTGTTACAACTCCCACGACGGTTCCTTTTTCTACCACAAGTACAGCAGGATTTCCTTCGAGTATATGCGAAACTACTGAAATAGATATTCCGGGAGATACTGTAGGGAATGACTCCCCCATTATCCCTGAAACTTTCAACTGAGAGATTGGTTTTTTCTTGCTCTCGCCCATCAGCCTTACAATCATATCTTCAGAAACACTGCCAACAGGTACACCCCTGTCAAGCACGGGAATCTGCGAAAAACCATGAACATGCATAAGGTTCACCACTTCTTCTACCGAGTCTTCAGGCGAAACATGAAGAACCGGGGAGTGCATAAGGTCCCTTATAAGAATCTGCCTTTCCTTTTCAGCTTCCTCAAAAGCATCAAGAATTTTCCTGACCGTTGAGAGTCTCGGGTCTACGTCTCCAGATTCTATGCGGGCTATAAGTGGCTGGCTTACACCTGCTCTTTTAGCCAGATCGCTCTGGGTAAGCCCGAGTTCATTTCTTCTTTTTTTAAGATCTTCGGGTGTTGGAAGCAGCATATATATTACCGATAGTAATTATTATATTTAATGCCATTGGTTAACATAATTTTAAAAGTTTATATATAAATTGCTTCCGCAGGCCCTTAATTCTGATCCGGAATTGCTATCTGTAACAGGTTGTCAATAATAAATTTAATTAAAAAAATAACCATGTTTTAACAAAAATAGCATGAAGACATTATTAGAGAATTTATGGCGCATAGATAAAAAAGAGCATGGAGGATAAAAAAATCCTTATTGAAGATAAAAAATAGAGAGTTGAAATATAAATCTAAACAGAAACATAAATATAAATATATATTTATGTTTATTCATGCATATATACATATAAACATGAAGGGACAATAGAAGTAACTAAAGTCAAACAAAATAAACCGATGAGCAGGCAGAGACAGGAAAATAACAAAAAATTCAAAGAAGGAAATAAAAACAGAATTTTCCCCTTGAGCCTTTTCACCCGTATTCAGATACAATCGGCAATATGAATTCAGACAAAACCTGCCATACAAATTCAGATATAACCTGCCATAAGAATTCAGGTACAATCTGCAATATGAATGCAGGTATAACCTGCCATACGAATTCGTGTACGATCTGCAATATGAATGCAGGTATAACCCATTATCTGTACTCAGATATAGTAAGGGCTCTCTATTTCCTTCGATTTTCTTTTTCTCAGCTCTCCTCTTATTGCCTGGTAATATTTCATTGTGTCCGGGGTGACCGAAGGCCCTGTCTCTTCAATTGCCTGAAGGAAGTGTTTTTGTCTGACGCTTTTTGCATGCAGATCTTCACGCAGGGCATACCTTCCCGCCTTTTTGCATACAGCTGCAATATCCGCACCCGTATACTGGTCTGTAAGAGAAACAAGTTTTTCAATATCAACGTCTTCTGCAAGAGCCATATTCTCGGTATGTACCCTGAAAATCTCCCTGCGTGCCCCCTCATCAGGTACAGGAACAAGGATCAGCTCATCAAAACGCCCAGGCCTGAGAAGGGCAGGGTCTATCATATCAGGACGGTTGGTTGCCCCGATTACCACAACAGCCCTGAGCTCTTCAAGCCCGTCCATTTCCGAGAGGAGCTGGTTAAGGATTCTTGCTGTGACCTGAGGCTCACCTGTGGAAGCCCCGCGGACCGGCGCAAGGGAATCGAGTTCATCAAGGAAAATTATAGACGGAGCGACCTGTCTTGCGCGCGTAAATACCTCTGCAATCCTTTTTTCAGACTCACCGTACCATTTGGAAAGGAGATCACTTCCTTTGGCTGTGATGAAGTTAGCATCGGACTCGTGGGCAATAGCTTTTGCAAGGAGGGTTTTCCCGGTACCCGGAGGGCCGTATAAGAGCACGCCTTTAGGAGCTTCAACCCCTATATTCCTGTAAGACTCTGGACTCTTCAACGGCCATTCCACAGCCTCTTTCAGGAGCTCTTTTACCCCTCCAAGCCCTCCCACGTCATCCCAGCCAATATTGGGGACCTCTATCAGGATCTCTCGTATGGCAGACGGCTGGACATCTTTCAGGGCATTTTCAAAGTCTTCCCTTGTGACCTGAAGGGAATCGAGTATCTCACCCGGGATTTCAGGCTCGTTGAGGTTGATTTTCGGCAAAATACGCCTCAGAGCACTCATGGCTGCTTCCCGGCACAGTGCAGCAATGTCTGCCCCCACAAAACCGTAGGTTATCTGGGCAAAATCCATAAGATTTACGTTGTCCGCAAGGGGCATCCCTCTTGTATGAATCTGGAAAATCTCAAGCCTGCCTTCCGTGTCCGGAACTCTGAGCTCAATCTCCCGGTCAAACCTTCCAGGACGACGGAGTGCGATATCTATGGCTTCAGGGCGGTTGGTAGACCCTATAACAATCACATTCTTGCGGGCTTTAAGCCCGTCCATAAGGGAAAGAAGCTGGGCGACCACCCTCCGTTCAACTTCACCCGTGACCTCAGCCCTTTTAGGGGCAATAGAATCAATTTCGTCCAGGAAGATAATCGCAGGAGCATTCTTTTCTGCGTCCTCAAAGATCTCCCTTATTGCCCTCTCGGATTCCCCATAGTATTTTGACATGATCTCGGGGCCGTTAATTGAAATGAAATAAGCATCCGATTCATTAGCAACGGCTTTTGCAAGCATAGTTTTGCCCGTCCCGGGAGGGCCATGAAGCAGCACTCCCTTGGGAGCGTCGATTCCGAGCCTGTCAAAGAGCTCAGGGTGTTTCAGAGGCAGCTCTATCATTTCCCTGACCTTGCCAATGGCATCTTTAAGCCCGCCCAGGTCTTCGTACATTACAGTTGGAATGTTTTGCTCAGGAGTTATTTCCGTTGCTTCCGGCAGAAGTTCCACCTGCGTCATGTCCGTAATCTTTACTATCCCGGACGGAGATGTGGATACAACCTGAAGTTTTATTTCCCCAAGACCGAAAGATTGCCCAAAACCCTGTCCGAAGAAGTCCTGGAAGAAATCCTCGAACATGACCCCCTTGCCGAAAGTTTCCCTTTCCCGCGACCTCCGAAGGCTTGTGGTAGAGATAAAGTCCCCTTTTGAAACCGTGCGGTTCATGAATACGGCTTTGAGGGTCTCACTGGGAGCGTAGATCTGCATGCCCTTGGCTACAGGCGCAAGAGTCACACTCTTTGCTTCTTTCCAATCAGCTTTGCGGATGTCCACATATTCCCCTATGCTGGTCTTTGCATTCATACGGATAAGCCCGTCCATGCGGACAATATCAAGCCCGGAATCACTGGGATACGGACGCCCTATCAGAGCAGAAGTTGATTTTCCACCTCTGATTTCCACAACATCAAAAGGTTTCAGTCCCAGTTTCTCCCGGAATTTCTCGTCAATCCGGACAATTCCTTTTCCCACATCGCGTTGATCGGCTTCTGCAACCTTAAGTTTTATAGTGGATTTATCCCCCTCAGTCAAATACTCCCCTCCATCTCGATCAGTAAAATGCTGCCCAGCAAAACTTGTAAAATAGTGAAGATTAATCTGGTGCTTTCAGGGCAGTTTTAGCCCTTATTACTTACTCTTTTTGCCTCATCATCAAGCTTTTTCAGACTGGTTGGAATAGGGTTTTCTTTCAGAAGCTTTGCGAAATAAGTAAGGTTATGCGCCATGTACCTCGCTGTCCGATTAGTATAAAGGTGTCTTTCCCCTCCTGCTTCTATATAGCTGGGACCCGGACCTGCATCTCCAACCCAGTAGCAGTCCGCATTGGGAGGCACGGTACATCCGAGGTGCGTGAGGTTGTAAAGTATGGTAGAACATACATCATGTGCCCCGTCTTCATTTCCCGTAACCATGACCCCTGCAACCTTTCCGTATAAAGGATACTGCCCGGTTTCTGGATCTCCTTCCATATATGTCCCATCCAGCCTTTCGATCACCATTTTGGCTACAGAAGAAAGTACTCCAAACCAGATAGGGGTAGCTATAACCAGAATATTGCAATCTTTTATTTTTTCAAGTATGAAAGGCCATTCATCCCCGTTTCCTTCATCCGAAGAAACCCCGAAAGCTATATTGTGGTCAACAACCCGTATGACCTCACTGCCAACACCAAGTTCTTTAAAAATAGCCACAGCCTTATCAATCAGAGCATGGGTGTTCGATATCTGTGGCGATTTTTTAAGTGTGCAGTTCAAAAAAAGTGCCTTTATCGCCATAATATATATGTTTCTAAAAGCAGTTATATATACGGGGGAGTAAAAATGTTTAGAAGAAGTATTACTGAACTAATATAATTATAATTAAAGATATTTTAATTAACTGCCATATATCACCAGAGTGCAGGACTGCTTCTGATCCTGAAATTTATCTGATCTGATTTTCAGCCTGATTTTACCATTAAGCTCGACAAATAAAGAGAGAATAAGTAAAATTCAGAGATCCAGAGCCTGAAAAAATACAATAATTTAAAGTATATAATCTTGAAAAAGAAAAAAGGGCAATTTAAGGACTCTGTATACTGTACTTATGAAAAGGAAAAAAGTAGAAAAATTGAGCCGATAACTTGGTCAAAAAAAGAATTAAAATTAAAAAAGAATAAAAAAAGTTAAGTTAAAGAAAAAAATATGCTTATAGCTTAAGTTCTTTAGCCATTTCCTGGAAAACTTTTCCCTTATCAGTCGTTATAAAAACACCGTTTTCATGCCTGATAAGCTCTTTTTCTTTCAACATTTCCAGATACTTCTGAGCAATGTTAAAGTTCAGATTTACTTCATAAACAATATGTGTTTTCTTTGCCCCGTTCATCGCCACTCTTAAAATATCTACTGCAATATCTGTCCTGCTTCTTCTCTTCAATACTAACTCCTCCCCCACTGTGATTTGAAGTGATCTTTGTAAGGATTAACGCTTTCAAAATATATTAAAGCGTATCTTTTTGTAGGTAACAAAGATTCTAATTCTTTATCGTTCTCCTTTCTATATAACGATATCAGTATTATATAAAGTATTAAGTTTGAAAAAGAAAAAATTTAACCTGAAGTTTTTGTGGACAAGATAAAGATTAATGACCCTTCATATAAGAAAACTACCCTGTTTCGGCAGAAAAAGGACTGAAAAAGAGAGAAAAAAAACCTTTATTAATCTGATAAACCAGATTCAGAAGAGAAATGATAAAAGTGGGCCCGCTGAGATTCGAACTCAGGATCCCCGCCGTGTAAAGGCTGTATTTGACAAATGCGACCTTATTAAGCCTTTAGTTGGAGACCAAATAAACCCATTAAATTGCAACCCAATAAGTACTCATTCCTCGATAACAGACCCTCTACAAGAAAGCAAATGTAAAAGCTCTATACTCAATGATATCTGGTTCAAACATAAAAATTCTTTTGAAGATTGGTTACACTATAAAAATGTATCGAAAACTACTAAAAGAGACTATCTTAATGCCTTAATCAGATTCTTTGAAAATCAAATAATAATCAAACCAATACAATTTAGAGATATTATACTAAAAGACAAAGAAGAAAGAGGGTTACGCAATTTATTCAATTACTTTGAAGATAAAGAAATCGATGATGTATGCGGTTATAGCCTTGAGAAATGGAGACGCTTCGTAAAGATTAAAAAATCAGGTGTAGTTGAAATTTACGTAAATGATGAGGAAATCAAGAAAGGATATGAAGAATGTCCCGAAGAGATGAAACCTATATATAGTCTATTGGTTTATTCGGGAAACCGCTTAACTCATATCCATCGAATGCTTGAAAACTTCGATGAACGCAATATAGTTATTGAGGGTGAAGTTGCCCACTATCCAACTTCTTATTTATCAAGCGGTACAAAGAAGACATTTCATCTATTTTTCCCTACTTCATATATTCCTGAACTAAGGAAACTATGCAGTCTCAAGTCATATTGTAGCGTCATGAAAGACATCAGAAGCGGACGTGTGACCGCAAAAACCATTAGAAAATGGCACTTAAACGTCATGATTAAGGAAGGAATTACAGAAAGTGTGGCTGACTTTATTCAAGGAAGAGCATCTGCAACCGTTGGAAGTGCACATTACCTCAATAAAGTGCAACAGGCGACAAATCAGTACCGTAGGCTTATCGGGAAACTCCCTATATAATTTCAGTAAATAAAATAGTATATCTCTAGACCTACTCCAGAGTTATTATCAAATCTCTAGGATGAGCGAATTAACGCCACGCCTACAGCAGGGACAGGAAGCCAGCCTTAAGCAGTCCTGAGCCTGCCTGGATATGCGGGAGGAGCGACCACCGGGAGCGGACTTTCATTTAAAAACTCAAAAACTCTTACCTTAGATCATTCTGTAGCTCTGTAGCACTTTCAGACACATCCAAAAGCAAACGTGAGAAGTGTCTAGAAATTAATCGTGAATGTTTTTTATCTAATATTGAATTATGAAGCGTTTGCGCTTTGCAAAGCTGGTTAACTGACAAATTGCGAGCCCATTTTAGGTTCGCTCCTTCAAGATTAGCCCCTTTAAGATTAGCCCCTTCAAAATTCGCTCCTTCAAAATTAGCTCCTTTAAGATTAGCTCCTTCAAATTTAGCCCCTTTAAGATTGGCTACTTCAAATTGGGCTCCTTCAAGATTCGCTCCTTTAAAATCAGAATTTTTAAGATAGGCTCCATTAAAATAAGCTCCGGAAGCATTAACAGACGCAAAGTCAGTTTCTGGGAGGCTAGCAAGCAAAAAATTAGCCCCTTTAAGGTTTGATTTGCAAAAATAAACCCCTCCAAGATTAGCTACATTAAAAAAAGCTTCTTGTAAATTAAGTCCAGTCAGATTTATCATTCTTGACTCTCCCATGAATAAGGAGTAATTGCGCCTTCCAATAATTGTAAGAACCGCTTGCGTATCTATTTTTACTTTATTTTGAGGTTCATCTTTGATGGGAGAGTTTATTTTAACAAAAGAAGTCATAATCTCGATCATTCTCCAATGATCCTTCTGATGTTGTGCTGAGATTCGTTCGAGGGCATATATTCCGCCTAACCTAACCTCAATTTTTTCATTCCCTAACTGTTCAATAGCCCTAGTAAGACTTTCAGTGATCTGAACTTCTCTCGAATTTTTTAGATTTCCCCATGCAAAATAAATTCCAACCCCTACAGCAATGCCCCCTAACATTTGAGCTAATGTGGAACGGTAACCATTTTCCATCTCAGCTAGGTCTTTTGGACTCGTTATTCCAAATTTAGCTACTTGCAACACAGGAAATTTTAGTAAAATCCATAAAAAACAAATAAAAAGTACAACAACAACGAATATCTTAAATAACCAATTTCTTGTAACTGCCCTATATAATATACTTATTTTTTTTAAATCTAGTAAAACTACTCTAAGTAGTCTGAAGTAAATAACAGACGATCTTGAATCAAAATATCCATTTAAATATTCAAATAAAGATCTTATTATTGAAACAGGTTGCATATTTTATACTTAACTGCCATAATTCGAATTAATCTTTCGATTTATATCGAATTACATTCTATAAGCACAACTGTCTAAAATGAATTTTTATTTAATGCAGAGCGAGCGGGCAAAATTTTTTCCCTTTTCCTGTCTTTTCCCCCATATGAGCAATAAATAAAAGTAAGAACCAAATTATAAAATCTTAAAAATAGGAGCGAAAGCCACAAAAGCACAGGATTATATTTTTATGCTCAGAACTTTATATAACTCTTTATTATGCCACGAAAAACAAAACTCAATGATGAACTTATTAAGATTTGCTCTGAAAATATCAAATTAGGCTTACCTTATTCAACCTGTGCAAAAGCTATCGGTATCACTTATGAAACGTGGGCGAACTGGACTAAATACGGAAAGGAAGGAAAAGAGCCTTACAGCCGTTTCTATATCGCAATTCAGGAAGCGGAAGCCGAACTTATGCGGGAATGTCTCAACGCTGTTAAAATGTCTATGAAGTTGGGAGACGTAAAAAGTGCAATGTTTCTTTTAGAAAGGCGTTTCGGTTCTGATGGATACGGCAGGCAGTCACAGGTAGACGTAAAAGCGGAAACTAAGAACCTTAACGTAAACGTAAACGCCACGCAGGACGAAAACGAAAAGATACGCAGGGAAATTTTAAGCAAGCTTACCCCGCGATAACTCCCGGCAGGCTTGAATAAATGAAACCAACATTAGAAGAGTATGACGAGTTAGGCGCGGAATTATGCTTCCTATGCTCCCGCCTTTCCCGCCTTGCCTGCCTGATAGGGCAACAGATAGGAGTTAGTAAGGATTCTTACAAGCACGCCAGAGAAGCCGCGAGAAGCTTAGATAAATGTAAATCAGTAACAGAAGACTTAATGTTTTATCATTACCCAGGACTACCGAGGGAGGCAATAACAATTTTTTACCGGCATCCCAAAAACCCCCAGGAACAGGAATAAATCTTTCCTTCCTGCAAACCCTATTCTTTTTTCTCCTCTAGGATAAACCTTTCATACTGCTTTAAATTCCAGCTATCTTTTCTCATTTCCTCTACAGACAAATTGCCGTGACATCTGAACTCTCCCTCGAATTTCCTGCAATTTGTATGATGGCATGAATTGAAGTAAATTTGATTAATTACTTGCGCATCGGTTTTTAGTGCGAATTTTGTTCCGAAAATTGGTGCTATGCTGAAAAGAAGTATGTAGAATCAACGCTCGCCGTGCGCTCATTATTTTTAAGAGGCTATTTTTTGTAAAGTTTATTTGATTTAGTGTTGTATATTGGCAGGTGTTTATGATTAAAGAAATTAGTAGTTTTAAAAATCAACTTTTATTTGTAAAAAACAGCACTCGCCGTGCGGTTATTTCTTATCCATAGTATATCAAGTATAGTTGAGTTATTAGTAAATGCAGAATCACGGCAATAATTGTTGATTATTGATTGTACACTATTCAAAATATAGACTTTTGATTTATTGTTACCAACGCTCGCCGTGCGGTCATTAATTTTTTAGATGATGTCAAGTATAGTTGAATTATATGAAAAAATTGAATCACGGTATAGATGCTGATTTTAGTAACTGACTTGCACCACAACTGAACATTCATTTTTTATTATCAACACTCGCCGTGCGGTCATTAATTTTACAGACTAACATACAATGAATCTCCGTTATGGTGTGTAATTGAATAACGGCGAATGTAGCTTATTATAGAGATTATCTCTTTTTTTACTTGATATTAATTTTTTATTATCAGCACGCGCCGTGCGGTCATTAATTTCAGAACTGCACATTAAGCCAAGATTAATTGCAACATTTTTTAAAATAACGGCAGTAGCTATTGATTACATGGATCTAATATTTTTAGAAATAAGTTTCTTACAAGCTATTACCAGCACTCGCCGTGCGGTCAGCAATTCTTCAACAGTACAAGATCTTTTAGGTGCCAATATTTCGTAATATTACTTGTTTTCGTGTTTAGAGTTCTCAAAAATGGTTATACTAATTTTGGTCACCAAAATGGTGGTTTATTGGTGAAAAAAGAGCTTAAAATGCTGGATTGACCTATGGGTTTATATAGGATGCTAAATTAGTTGTTTTTGACTCAGGGATGTATTGGAGTACATTCCCTGAGATTCACTTAAAAGAGTACCAAATATGAATGCTATGAAATTGAAGTTCCGTAGTAATAAAGGCTCCGCCGTTGAAATAGAAATACCCATTCAGCTTATTTTAATCATTGTTGGGCTGATCGTAACGCAAATGGGACTGACGTTAACTGACTTTCTTGTCAGTTAATTTTTATTTT
>WPCJ01331937.1_pt1 | contig 22559 bp, 27 predicted proteins | sample 5399831 | NCBI WGS metagenome assembly WPCJ01 (sample SAMN12869470, study PRJNA574797) | sludge metagenome | isolation source: wastewater treatment of pH10 | place: China:Beijing | collected 2019-05-20 | reverse complement strand
GTCGAGGCCGGTCAGATCGGCCAGGACCGTTTCGAGCATTTCACGAGGAGAGGCTGATGTTCACCGGCATCGTCACCGCCATCGGCGAGGTCGTGGAGGCCGAGCGCAAGGGGCCGAGCCTCAAGCGCCTCGCCATCGCTTGCCCCTATGAGGCCGATGGCATCGCCATCGGCGCCTCGATCGCCTGCGCCGGCGTTTGCCTCACCGTGACGGCGCTGCGCCCCCGCACGGATGGTGCGCCCGGCTGCATCTTCCAGGTCGAGGCTGCCGCCGAGACGCTGGCGAAGACGCTGGTCGGAGATTGGCAGCCCGGCACGCGGGTCAATCTGGAGCGCTCGCTCAAGGTTGGCGACGAACTCGGCGGCCATCTCGTTGTCGGCCATGTCGACGGCCCCGGTCGGATCCTGAAGATCGATGCGATCGAGCCTGATCCGGACGAGCCCTGGGGTGCGACCGCGCGCTTCCACATTCGCGCGCCGCAGGGGCTGGAGCGTTTCATTGCGACCAAGGGCTCGATCTGCCTCGACGGCACCTCGCTCACAATCAATACGGTCGAGGACGATGTCTTCACCGTGCTGCTGATTCCGCACTCCCTGACGGTCACCACCTGGGGGGAGCGCAAGGAGGGGGACTCCGTTCATGTCGAGGTCGATCTGATGGCACGGTATGCCGCGCGGCTTGCGGAGGCGCGCCCGCAAGGGTAACGAGCCCGATCGCATTCCAAGAAGGATAGAAGAAATGGCCGGACCCCGGCAGACCTCGGCCGACAAGGCCGCAACTCCTGCCGTCGAGCTCGACGGCGCTCGCGTCCTCGTGGTCGAGGCGCGCTTCTACGACAACTACGCCGACGAATTGCTGGCGGGTGCGCTCGCGGTGCTGGAAGAAGCCGGCTGCCGCGTCGATGTCGTGACCGTCCCCGGTGCGCTCGAAATCCCGTCCGCCATCGTCATCGGCCTGCGCGTCGCCGACGAGGCCGTGGACCCCTATGAGGCGGTCGTCGCGCTCGGCACCGTCATCCGCGGCGAGACCGGCCATTACGACATCGTCGCGGGCGAAAGTTCGCGCGCGCTGATGGACCTCTCGGTCGCCTTTGCGCTGCCGCTCGGCAACGGCATCCTGACCGTCGAGAACGAGGCGCAGGCCTGGGCCCGCGCCAATCGCGAGGACATGAACAAGGGCGGTGGCGCTGCCGAAGCGGCGCTCGCCGTGCTGCGCTACAAGCGTTCGCTGGCGGAGCCGTCCCAATGAGCCGCGCCGAGAAGCGGCGCGGGGCGCGGCTCTCGGTCGTGCAGGCGCTCTACGAGATGGAAATCGGCGGCCGTGGCGTCGTCGAGGCGATGGCCGAGTTCGAGCATTTCTGGATCGGCAAGGAGGTCGAGGAGATCGAATTGCCGGAGGCGGAGATCGCCTTCTTCCGCGACATTCTCGGCGGTGTCGTCCGCGAGCAGCGTCTCGTCGACCGCACCGTCGACGAGCTTCTCGCCAAGGACTGGCCGCTGAAGCGGGTCGAGGCCGTCGTCCGCGCAATCCTGCGGGCCGGCGCCTATGAGCTCGCCTTTCGCAAGGACGTGCCGGCCCGCGCCGTGATCTCCGAATATGTCGCAGTCGCGCGTGCCTTCTACGAGGGCGACGAGATCGGCATGGTCAACGCCGTGCTCGACCGCATGGCCCGCGACTTCCGCGCTGACGAGTTTGGTCCAGCCGGCGCCTGATGACCGAACCGTCCCGCCCCGGCGAATTCGAGCTGATCGCCCGCTATTTCGCGCCGATCGCCGGGTCGGGCGGGCTCGGCCTTCTCGACGACGCCGGCCTGCTGCGGCCGGGCCGTGGCTATGAGGTCGTGGTCACGGCCGACGCGCTCGTCGCCGGCGTCCATTTCTTCCCCGACGATCCGCCCGACGCGATCGGCTGGAAGGCGCTGGCCGTCAATCTCTCCGATCTCGCCGCCAAGGGCGCGAAACCGGAAGGCTTCGTCCTGACGCTCGCCTTGCCGCGCGGCTGGACCGAAGGCTGGCTCGCCGGTTTCGCTGCCGGTCTCGCCCGCATGGCCGAGGCGGCCGGCTGCCCGCTGATTGGCGGCGACACCGTCTCAACCTCGGGGCCGCTCACTCTCTCGATCACCGCTTTCGGTACGGTTCCGGCCGGACGGATGGTCCGCCGTTCCGGCGCAAAGCCGGGCGATGTCGTGCTCGTCTCCGGCAGCATAGGCGACGGCGCACTGGGCCTGAAGGTCCACGGACCCGACAAGCCGGACTGGGTCGCCGCACTCAACGCCGGGGATTGCGCCTTCCTCACCGACCGTTATCTGCATCCCCGGCCGCGCCATGCGCTTGCCGAAGCGTTGCAGCGTCACGCCTCGGCGGCCATGGACGTCTCCGACGGGCTTGTCGGCGACCTCGCCAAGCTGCTGAAGGCCTCGGGCGTCGGGGCGGAGATCGATCTCGACGCCATCCCACTTTCGGGTGCGGCACGCGCCGCGATCATGGCTGCTCCCGCACTGACGGAACTGGCCTGGACCGGTGGAGACGACTACGAAATTCTCTGCACGGCCCCGGAAAGGGAATGTCCTGCTCTGATTGCGGCGGCAGAGGGAACAATGCTCCTTCTGACGCCGATCGGGCGGATCTCGGACGAGGCCGGCATGGTGACCTATCGCGGGAAGGGTGAGGCGCGCAGCTTTGCGCAGGGCTCCTTCTCTCATTTCTGACAGCGGCGCATCATGGCAGCCGCGAGGCGCGTTGTGATGAACCAGCATTTCTCGGCTCTCGACGGCGACAGGCTCGCCAAGCGCAATGCGCTGGTCCTTGCCGGCGCGCAGGCGCTCGGCGGTGCCAATCCGGCGATCGTCGTCTCGCTCGGAGGAATTGTCGGCGCCCAGCTCGTCTCGGACCAGGCTTTCGCGACCGTGCCGGTCAGCCTGCTCCAGCTCGGCATCGCCGCAGGTGTCATTCCGGCCGCCATGGTCATGCGCCGGCTGGGGCGGCGCAGCGGCTACCTGATCGGCGCGCTTGTCGGCGCGGCCGGCGCTAGCATTGCGGCCGGCGGCGTTTCGCTGCGCCTGTTCTGGCTGTTCTGCCTGGGTACCTTCGTCTGTGGACTCTACGGTTCCTTCGTTCAGAGCTATCGCTTCGCCGCGGCTGATACCGCAACCGACGCCTTCAGGCCGCGCGCGATTTCCTGGGTGATGATCGGTGGCCTCGCCGCCGGCGTCATCGGCCCGCAATCGGTCTACTGGACGCGCGACCTGACGCCGTCGGCGCCCTTCGCGGCGAGCTTCATCGCCCAGGGTATGCTCGCACTGATCGCGATCCTGATCGTGTCACGCCTGCGGGCGCCGCCGGTCGCGGCTGTCCGACCGGGCGGCGGGCGCCCGCTCGGCCAGATCATGCGCCAGCCCAAATTCATTGCGTCGGTCACGGCCTCGCTCGTCGCCTACGGCCTGATGAGCTTCGTGATGACCGCCGCGCCGATGGCGATGGTTGCCTGCGGCCATTCGGTCGGTGACGCGACGCTCGGCATCCAGTGGCATGTGCTCGCGATGTTCGGGCCGAGCTTCTTCACAGGCCGCCTGATCGCCCGCTTCGGCAAGGGCACGGTGACCGCCGCCGGGCTCGGCCTGACCGCATTGGCCGCCGTCGTGGGCCTCACTGGCCTGAGCGTCGGCCATTTCTGGCTGGCTCTGATCCTGCTCGGGGTCGGCTGGAATTTCGGCTTCATCGGCGCGACCGCTCTCGTAACGGATTGCTACCGGCCGGAAGAGCGCGTGAAGGTTCAGGCTGCCAACGATTTCCTCGTCTTCGGCTCGGTCGCCATCGCCTCCTTCTCGTCCGGTGGCCTGCTCAGCCATGGTGGCTGGGATGCCGTGAACTGGCTGGTCTTCCCGCCGGTCGCCGTTGCCCTCATGCTCGTGGCATGGCAGCGCTACCAGCGCCCGGCTACCGTCTGAGCCATTGGTCGCCCCCTGATTGGAGCAAACGCATGAACAACCGCGCCTTCCCGCCCGCGACCGGCCATGTTCCGCCCGGCGCCATCGGGCATAACCGCGGTGTCATCAAATCCAATTATGCCTTCATGCCGCCGGAGGGCGTGCTGGTCAGCCGCCTGCCGCAATACCGCGATACGATCGTGCGCGTCCTCACCGGGCCGGTCATGGGCGCGGCCTTCGCCCAATATATCCTCGAGATCGCCCCCGGCGGCGGCACGCCAGCCGCCTTCAGCGAGGACGGCATCCAGCATTTCTTCTACGTCCTCTCTGGGGAGGCGCGGATCGCGGTCGCGGGCGGCGCGGCGCAAACGCTCACGCCCGGCGGCTTCGCCTATCTGCCGCCGGCGACCGCCTTCACCTTGCACAACGAATCGGTGGAGGGCATTCGCGTGCTCGCCTTGCGCAAGCGCTACGAGGCCGCACCGGGGCTCGCCATGCCGGAGCCGATCGTCTCGCATCAGGAGGCCGTGCCGATCACGAATCACACGGGCATGGAGGGGCGCGGCTTCCAGTTCCTGCTGCCCTATGGCGACATGCGCTTCGATTTCGAGATGAACCTGATGTGGTTCAAGCCGGGCGTCTGCTTCCCGGCGGTCGAGACTCATGTGATGGAGCACGGCCTCTACATGCTGGAAGGGCAGGGGCTCTATCTGCTCGGTGCCGACTGGCACGAGATCTGGGAGCGGGATTTCATCTGGATGGGCGGTTTTTGCCCGCAGCAGTTCTATCCGACGGGCTACGGCGACGCCTGTTACCTGCTCTACAAGAACGTCAATCGCGACCTTGCTCTGTGAGCTTTCGCCGATCCGCCTGACATTCGACGAAATTTGTAAGCCGGGGCGTTTGCGCTCCTCGCGGAAACTTGCCACAAATTCGCCTGACACTGGCGACGCGAGGCGGGCCTTTCAGTCTTAGGGCCCGTTTTTTCGCTGCCTGACGTCCAATGCTGCAAAAATGAGGAGCGACAGCGCTCCCGCCGACTGCAAGCTCTAGGGTCAGGAAATCGAATGTCAGCTCTGCTTCTCATCATCATATTGAGTGCGCTTTCCATAGCCTACGGCGTCTGGGCCTATGGCGATGTGATGAAGCGCGATGCCGGCAACCAGCGCATGCAGGAGATTTCCGGTGCGGTCGCCGAAGGCGCGCAGGCCTATCTCAAGCGCCAGTACATGACCATTTCTATGGTCGGCGTCGTGCTTTTCGTCGCGCTCGCCTGGCTGCTCGGCAAATGGGTGGCGATCGGCTTCCTGATCGGCGCGGTGCTCTCGGGCGTCGCCGGCTTCATCGGCATGAACGTCTCTGTGCGCGCCAATGTTCGCACCGCCCAGGCCGCGATGCAGTCGCTGGGCGAGGGGCTCGACGTCGCCTTCAAGGCGGGCGCCGTCACCGGCATGCTCGTCGCCGGCCTCGCGCTGCTCGGCGTCGCCGTTTATTACGGCGTCCTGACCTCCTTCCTCGGCTTCGAGGCTTCCAGCCGCACGGTGATCGATTCGCTGGTGGCGCTCGGCTTCGGCGCTTCGCTGATCTCGATTTTCGCCCGTCTCGGCGGCGGCATCTTCACCAAGGGCGCCGATGTCGGCGCTGACCTCGTCGGCAAGGTCGAGGCCGGCATTCCCGAGGACGATCCGCGCAACCCGGCGACCATCGCCGACAACGTGGGCGACAACGTGGGCGACTGCGCCGGCATGGCCGCCGACCTGTTCGAGACCTATGCGGTGACGCTGGTCGCGACCATGGTGCTCGCCGCGATCTTCTTTGCCGGCCAGCCGGTGCTCGGGACGATGATGCTCTACCCGATGGCGATCGGCGCAGCCTGTATCGTCACTTCGATCATCGGCACCTTCTTCGTGAAGCTCGGCGCCAACCAGTCGATCATGGGGGCGCTCTACAAGGGCTTCATCGCGGCAGGCGTGCTCTCGGTCGGCGCGATCGCCGCCGTGAACTACGTGATGTTCGGCGGCTTCTCGGCCGCCTTCAAGACGGCACAGGGCGTCAGCTTCACCTCGGGCGCGCTCTTCGGCTGCGCGCTGGTCGGCCTTGCCGTCACGCTCTGCATCGTCATCATCACCGAGTACTACACTGGCACGGGCAAGCGTCCGGTGGTCTCGATCGCCCAGGCCTCGGTGACCGGCCACGGCACCAACGTCATCCAGGGCCTCGCGGTATCGCTGGAATCGACGGCGCTGCCGACCATCGTCATCATTGCCGGCATCATCGTCACCTACAGCCTCGCCGGCCTCTTCGGCATCGCCATTGCCACCACCGCCATGCTGGCGCTGGCCGGCGTCGTCGTGGCGCTCGATGCCTTCGGTCCGGTCACTGACAATGCCGGCGGCATCGCCGAAATGGCGGGCCTGCCCAAGGAAGTCCGCCACTCCACCGATGCGCTCGACGCCGTCGGCAACACCACCAAGGCGGTGACCAAGGGCTATGCGATCGGCTCGGCCGGTCTCGGCGCGCTGGTGCTTTTCGCTGCCTATACTTCGGACCTGAACTTCTTCATCTCTGAAGCCAACAAAGCCGGTTCGACGGCTTTCCAGTACTTCAAGGGCGTGACGGTCGATTTCTCGCTGTCCAACCCCTATGTCGTCGTCGGCCTGCTGCTCGGCGGCCTCATCCCCTTCCTCTTCGGCGGCATGGGCATGACGGCGGTCGGGCGCGCGGCGGGCTCCGTCGTCGAGGAAGTGCGCCGGCAGTTCCGCGAGAAGCCCGGCATCATGGAAGGAAAGGACCGGCCCGATTACGGCCGTGCCGTCGACATGCTGACTCGTGCCGCGATCAAGGAAATGGTCGTGCCTTCGCTCCTGCCGGTGCTGGCGCCGATCGTGACCTATTTCGTGATCTACTGGATCGCCGGCAAGAACAACGCCTTCGCGGCCGTCGGCGCCATGCTGATGGGTGTGATCGTCACCGGCATCTTCGTCGCGATCTCGATGACCTCGGGCGGCGGCGCCTGGGACAACGCCAAGAAGAGCTTTGAGGACGGCTTCGTCGACAAGGACGGCGTGCGTCACCTCAAGGGCTCCGAGGCGCACAAGGCCTCGGTGACCGGCGATACCGTCGGCGACCCCTACAAGGACACGGCGGGTCCCGCCGTGAACCCCGCGATCAAGATCACCAACATCATCGCCCTGTTGCTCCTGGCGATCCTGGCGCATTCCTGATCGCAGATATCGACAGTGTATTCCGGCCCCGCGGCGAAAGCCGCGGGTCTTTTCAATGGGAGGGAGCCGGGTGAAAGGGCTTTGGTGACAAAGGCTTCCGAGCCTCGCTTGAATCGATCGGGCAAGTCGTTGAATCAAACTGGGAAGCTACGGCCGGGTCCGTAGCGTTCCCGCATGCGCCGGTGATGCCGCGCTGGCATGGTCCCGCCAATCTCTGGAGGAATCATGTCCACACGAACGTTCGATCAATCCACCGTCACGCCCAACCGCGCCGTGGAACTCACGCTCCTGCTGGTACTGGCTGGGCTCTGGGGCGGCTCCTACACCTTCATCAAAATCGGCGTGGAGACGATCCCGCCGCTGACCCTGATCGCCGCGCGAACGCTGATCGCCGGCCTTGTCCTGCTCGTCGTTATCCGCTGGCGCGGCCTGCGCCTGCCACGCGATCTCGCGACATGGCGGCAGTTCCTGATCCAGGCCTGTCTCAACAGCGTCGTGCCCTTCACCCTGATCGCCTGGGCCGAGCGCAGCGTCGATGCCGGGCTGGCGACGATCCTGAGCTCGACCAGCCCGATCTTCGTCGTCCTGCTGTCCTGCCTTTCGGCTTCCGTCGAGCGCCTGCCGGGCCTGCGCCTCGCCGGCATCGCGGCAGGCATTGCCGGGACCATCCTGATCGTTGGAACGCAGGCGATGGCGGGCTTCGGCGAGCAGCTCTGGGCGCAGCTTGCGCTGGTCGCGGCCAGCGTCTGCTATGGCGGGGCGGCGCTGTTCGGGCGCAGCTTCAAAGGGCTCGATCCGATCATGCCGGCAGTGGGTTCGCTGCTCTGCGGGGCCTTCGTCCTGCTGCCGCTCAGCCTGTTGCTGGACCGGCCGTGGGCCCTGTCACCCTCGGTCCAGTCGATCCAGGCGCTGATCGCCTTGTCGCTTGTCTCGACCGCGCTGGCCTTTGTGATCTATTTCCGGCTGATCGCGCGGCTGGGCCCGGTCGCGACGACCTCGGTCGCGTATCTGCGTGTTCCGACAGGCGTGCTGATCGGTATGACCTTTCTGGGGGAGGCGCTGGCGCCGACCGCGTGGGCCGGGCTGGGCCTCGTGCTCGCCGGGGTCATGGCCATGACATTGCCGCTGCGCGCGCGGGGAGCGACGGCCTGACCATAAGCGACAGTGTCGAACAGAAAAAAAGCCCGCGGCTGGTGCCGCGGGCCTTTCAGCGATCGTTTGAAAGGCGTTCCTATCAGGAGCCAAGCGGGTTGAACTTGGTGACGCCCTTGAACAGGTTGCGCAGGAAGCTCTGTTCTTCGCCGCCCGTCGGGGTCGTGCGGCTGATGAAGTCGAAGATCACGCCGTCCTGCAGGCCGTAATGGGCGATGCGCTCGACCTTGAAGCTCTTGTTGAAATAAATCACCAGCACTTGCTGGTCGATGATCGTTGGATCCTGGAACTGGAACCGGCGGCGCATCGTCTGGCTGATATAGTAGAAGGTGCGGTTGCCGACCGTCGAGGTTGTCGAGGGCGTGCCGAGTGTCGTCAGCACCGCCTGTACGTCCATGCCGACCCTGACCTGCGCGATCAGCGCGTCGTCCATCACGAAGCCGCGCTTGAATTCCTCGTTGATGCCGGTGGAGGTCGGCAGGACGAAGCCCCCTGCATCGGGGCCGCAGCCGGCCAGCGCAAGGGAGGTGGTCGCAAGGGCTCCGAGCAGAGCCGTGCGGCGGGTGATCTGGGTCATGCGGGCACGATCCGAAAGGCGAGCACGGCCGGGACGATCCCAAGCCGCTTGTCAAAAGGGTAAGGGTTGGCGTAACGCCCGAGGATGGCTTTGGCAAGGCGAGGACGCCCCGGGGCGACAGCGGGCGGGAGCAGACAGGTGATTTTCGGGTTGTTCGGCAAGCGCGCCAATCGGCGCTCCCCTGTGGACACGCTGTTCGCGCGGGTCGCCGAAGCCTCGCGCCTGCCAGCGCTCTACATCGAGGGCGGCATTCCCGACAGCTTCGAGGGCCGCTTCGAATCGCTGACATTGCATGTTTTCCTGGTGCTGCGGCGCTTGCGCGACTTGCCGTCGCCCGCGGCCGAACTGGCGCAGGAATTCATCGATGCCTGTTTCGCCTATCTCGAACTCGGTTTCCGCAACGGTGGTGTCAGCGATATCGCCGTACCCAAGAAGATGAAGAAGATCGGCCAGATGTTCTACGGCCGTGTGCAGGCCTATGAAGCCGCATTGGCGGCTCCCGGCCTGGAGGCTCTCGCCGAGGCTCTGGGGCGCAATGCCTGCGCGCCTGCGGCCGCGCCGTCGCTCGCTGCCTATATGCGAGCTGCGCAGGAGCGACTCGCCTCTGCCGATCTCGACGGCATCTTGAACCGGGAAGGCCTCTTCCCGGCCCTCTCGGTCCCGGAGGCCGCTCATGACGCATGATCACCTGCCGGCTCCGCCGCTGAGGCACCCGATCCGCGTCGAGGCGATCCGTCCGCGCGGCACCGAGGTCGTGGTCGTGGCCGGCACGGAGCAGTTGCCTGCCATCGCCGCGCTGCTCGGCCTCGTCTCCATCGAAGCGCTGGAAGCGCGTTACACGCTGACGCGCAATGGCGAGCGCGTGAAGCTCGACGGCAGAATCGCAGCGCGGCTTCACCAGGCCTGCATCGTGACGCTCGATCCGTTCCCGGTGCGGCTCGACGTACCCGTCCAGCTCGACTTCGCCCCCGAGGATGAGGTCGCTGCCTTCGCGCGGCGCAACGACCGGGACGATGTCGAGATCGATATCGAGGTGCGGCTGAACGAGGACGACCCGCCCGAGCCCGTCATCGACGGGGTGATCGATCTCGGCGGCGTCACACTGGAGTTCCTGGCTTTGGCGCTCGATCCCTATCCGCGCAAGCCCGGCGCCAGTTTCGAGTCGTCGGCGGGTGACACCGGCATGGAATCGCCCTTCGCGGCCCTAGCAAAATTGAAACGCGGTGACTGAACCGCATTCCGGCCCTTGCGCAGCTTGCGGCGAAGGCTCAAACCGCTATTGTCCGGCCGGCACCAAGCCGTCCCGGATCGAAGGTCGGCCATTTCCGGGATACGCCAGAACTCCATGACAAGACCGGTTACAATCGCGCTCGATGCGATGGGCGGGGACCACGGCCCTTCCGTCGTCATTCCCGGCGCAGCCCTGATGCTCGAGCGTCGCCCGGACGCCCGCTTCGTGATCTTCGGCGACGAGAAGCAGGTGCTGCCGCTGATCGACCAGCACCCGAAGCTCAAGGCCGTCACCACCTTTCACCACACCGAAGTCTCGGTGAAGATGGACGACAAGCCGAGCCAGGCCTTGCGCTACGGCCGCTACAAATCCTCGATGTGGCGCGCCATCGACGCGACCAAGACCGGGGAAGCGGATGTCACCGTCTCGGCCGGCAATACCGGCGCGCTGATGGCGATGTCGAAATTCTGCCTGAAATCGATGCCGCAGGTCGACCGGCCGGCGCTCGCCGGCCTGTGGCCGACGGCGCGCGGCGAGAGCATCGTGCTCGATCTCGGCGCCACCATCGGCGCGGATGCGCGCCATCTCGTCGATCTCGCGGTGATGGGTGCGGCCATGGCCCGCGTCGTGCTCGATCTCGACCGGCCGACGGTCGGCCTGCTCAATGTCGGCGTCGAGGAGATCAAGGGCGTCGAGGCAGTCAAGGAAGCCGGCCGCATTCTGCGCGAGAGCAACCTGCCGCATCTGGCCTATCACGGCTTCGTCGAGGGCGATGATCTCGGCAAGGGCACGGTCGACGTTGTGGTGACCGAGGGCTTCACCGGCAATATCGCGCTCAAAACCGCCGAAGGCACCGCCAAGCAGATCGCCGAATATCTGCGCGCGGCGATGGGCCGTTCGCTGATGTCAAAAATCGGCTATCTCTTTGCCCGCGGTGCCTTCGCAGCGCTGAAGGACAAGCTCGATCCGCGCAAGTCGAATGGCGGCGTGTTCCTCGGTCTGGAGGGCATCGTCGTCAAGAGCCATGGCGGCACGGATGCGATCGGCTTCGCCAGCGCCGCCGAACTCGGCTATGAAATGGCACGCGAGGACCTGATGGCGAAGGTCCGCGAGATGGTCGCCGCGAGCACGCGCCCGGAGCTGACGGCCGCGCAGCCCGCCGAGACCGAGTAAGGAACAAGCTCCTTGTCCATCCTGCGCTCTCAAGTCGTCGGCTGCGGCTCCTATCTGCCCGCGCGCATCGTCACCAATGCCGAGCTGGCGGCGCGCGTGGATACCAGTGACGAGTGGATCGTCCAGCGCACGGGCATCCGCCAGCGCCATGTCGCGGCCGATGACGAACCGACATCCATCGTCGGTCTCAAGGCGGCGCAGGCGGCGATCACGGATGCCGGCATCGACCCATCGGAGATCGATCTGATCATCGTCGCGACGGCGACGCCGGATCACACCTTTCCAGCGACCGCGACGCAGATCCAGGCGGCGCTCGGCATCACTGGCGGCGCGGCCTTCGACGTGCAGGCTGTCTGCTCCGGCTTCGTCTTCGCGCTGGCGACGGCCGACAAGTTCCTGACCACCGGAAGCGCCCGTGCCGCCCTGGTGATCGGCGCCGAAACTTTCTCTCGCATTCTCGATTGGGAGGACCGCGCCACCTGCGTGCTGTTCGGCGACGGCGCCGGCGCCGTGGTGCTGAAGGCCGTGCCGGGCGAGGGGACGCTGGCCGATCGCGGCATCCTCACCACGCATATCCGCTCGGATGGCCGCTACAAGGACAAGCTCTATGTCGATGGCGGCGCCGGCTCGACCAAGACGGTCGGGTTCCTGCGCATGGAGGGCAAGGAGGTCTTCCGCCATGCCGTCACCAACCTTGCCGATACGGTGCGCCACACCTTCGAGCAGACCGGCCTGTCCGGCTCCGATATCGACTGGTTCGTGCCGCATCAGGCCAATCGGCGCATCATCGACGCCACCGCCGATAAGCTCGGCATCAGCCATGATCGCGTCGTCGTCACGGTCGACCGTCACGGCAACACTTCCGCGGCTTCCATCCCGCTCGCCCTGGCCGAGGCTCATGCCGATGGTCGTATCAAGCCCGGGCAGCTCGTCCTGGTCGAGGCGATGGGCGGCGGCTTCACCTGGGGTTCAGCCTTGATCCGCTGGTGACGTCGCGGCAGGTAATTCGCGAAAATTGTCATGAATCATCGCCATTTCGGGTCGAATCTGGCTTAAGCCGGCACAATCGCGGTGCTTGAGGATTGACCCGCGCGACGGGGGCGCCTAGCGTCCGCCGTCCGTAATGGCGAAGGGCCGGCGGTTGCCGCCGCTGCCCGCAATACGCCTTGGAGGATATGAATGGCGGGGCAAACGGTCACTCGTGCGGACCTGTGCGAGGCTGTCTACCAGAAAATCGGCTTGTCGCGGACGGAGTCGTCGAAGCTCGTCGAAGCAGTGCTCGACGAGATCTGCGATGCGGTCGCACGCGGCGAGAATGTGAAGCTCTCCTCGTTCGGCTCATTCGTCGTGCGAGACAAGGGCGAGCGAATCGGGCGTAATCCGAAAACTGGCGTTGAGGTGCCCATCGAGCCGCGTCGCGTGATGGTGTTCAAGCCTTCGAACGTGATGAAGGCCCGCATCAACGGGCAGACGGATGAGGGTGAGACTGAGTGAATCTGGAGTTCCACGCCGGCGATAGCGAGGCCGAATTGGACACCAAGAGCCCAGATGCCTTCCGGACCATCAGCGAGGTCGCCGAAGACCTCGACATACCCCAGCACGTGCTGCGCTTCTGGGAAACCCGCTTCAATCAGATTAAGCCGCTGAAGCGCGGTGGTGGACGCCGCTACTACCGGCCTGACGACGTCGCCCTGCTCAAGGGCATCCGGCGCCTGCTCTACGGCGAAGGCTATACGATCAAGGGTCTCCAGCGCATCCTGAAAGAGCAGGGGCCGCGCCATGTCCAGGCGATCGGCCGCGGCGCGCCGATCGGCGCCATGAGCGGTGCTGCCGCTCCGGCGGCTGGGTCTGGCGTCCCCGCGGCGGTATCGGACGATTTCGCCGAAGGCGCGGCCGGGCGGCCGCAACCTTCCCGGCAACCCGTTCCCGAAGGCCTCGACGACATCTCGATCCTGACGGCGGTGATGAAGGAGCTCGGTGAATGCCGGCGCATCCTTGAACAGGCTTTGCAGCCGACGCCTGACGCCGCCTGACCCCGGCTTGCTCTCGTGCAGGCGCGGCGTCGGTTGCTCGCGCGCCCCAGCCCTGGCTTCACAGACCAGGGCAACACGTCCTGTTTCCGGCGCGTACTGCCACGTCGAATTCCGGGGCGTCGGCATGGCTTGGCTCTATCTGTTCGTCGCCGGCATCGTTGGGCTCGAACTGGCCTCAGCCTGACGGTTCGACTTTAGCTGCGCCGCCAGGATTCGGGCCAATAGCCACCGCGCTCCAGCAGCACGATCAGCACGACGACGGCGAGCGTGACCAGTATGGTCATGAGTTTGGCGTTCCAGGGTACGCCGCGGCCGATGAGCCAGATCAGGCTGAGGCCGATGATCAGGGGGATGACGATCTCCATGACGCCAACCTAGCCTGCACTCGGGTTGCGCTGCAATCGCCGGCCGGGCTCGCGAAGCTCTCCGGAGATGGCGGCCCGTCGGGAGTTACGGCCGGAGCGTTTCCGACGATGCGCCCCGCGGCCTCAAATCGCCGCCGAGCGGTCGATCACCTTCGACCAGCGGCTTCAACCGCCCGAGCTCGACCGCCAGGAAATCGAGGAAAAGCCGGACCCGCGGCGTATGGCGCATGTCCGGATGGGTCAGCAGCCAGAGATCGGCGGCAAGGTCGGGGTTCGGCTCGGCCAGACGTCGCAGGGCCGGCCGCGTGTCTCCGATGAAGCAGGGCAGGAAACCGACGCCGATCCCGGCCTCGACGGCTTCGGCGAGGCCGAGAACCGTGTTGAGCCGGTAGATGACACGCTCCGGGGCGACATGGCGCGCGAGATAACGCACCGCGCTCAGCATGGTGAACTGGTCGCCGAGCGAGACCCAGCGATGCTCCCACAGGCTCTCGTGCGAAGGCAGCTCCGCTTCCGGAAAATCGTCGGCGCGCCCGTAGAGCGCCCAGGCGATCCGGGCGGCCTTGCGGCCGACCAGCGTCTCCGGCGGATTGTCGGTGGCCCGGATCGCGACATCGGCATCGCGCTTTGAAAGGTTGGCGGCCTGGTTGCCGATCAGGACATCGAGCCGGATATCGGGACATTGCCCGAGGAAGCGGGCGAAGAGCGGCGTCAGCAGGTCGACCAGCAGGGAGTCGTTTGTGGCCACCCGCAACTCACCGGCTGGCTTGATCTCCTGTCCGGCGAGCTTGCGGGCGAAGGCAGTGATGTCGTCGTCGACGCGGGCGGCGAGCTGGATCATTTCTTCGCCGGCCGGCGTTGCGACATAGCCGCTGCGATGGCGCTCGAACAGGCGGGTGCCGAGCGTCTCCTCGATCTGGTCGAGGCGCCGGAAAACCGTGGAGTGATTGACGCCGAGCGCCGCCGCTGCCGCCGGCAGCGCTCGTTTGTCGGCGATCGCCTTGATCAGGCGGAAATCGTCCCAGGCCAATGGCTTCGCGGCTTGATTCATCCGCTCACTCTCGGCCAAGGCGCGTGCCCCTTCAAGGCGGGTTCGCGTCACGCCAGGGCCGGCTTGGTGGCGGCTGGGGAGCGCGAGCCGGTGACGGCAAGCGCGCCGTCGCCGATCAGGACATGCGCGAAGGCGGTCAAAGCGAGGAAGGCCGGATATTCCCAGCCGCCGTTCGGCGCATTGAACACCCAGCCGTTGCCGGCGTGGGCGGAGAGCGCGCCGAGCAGGATCGGGATCAGCGCCAGCGAGACTAGGCGGCCGTGGAAGCCCACGAGGATGGCGATGCCGCCGATGAGTTCGGCCAGCATGATCGGCCAGGCGAGGAAGCCGGGCAGCCCGACCTGTCCGAGGAAGCCGGTGAAGCCGGCCGGCGTGAAGATCACGAGCTTGAGATAGGCATGGGCGATGAACATCAGGCCGAGCGCGATGCGCAGGCCGAGAGCGCCGTAAGGCGCGAAGCGATTGTCGATCATGGCGATGTCTCCTGAAACGGGACCGGTTGGCCTCGGCCCAGAAGGTCGGGGAGATTGTTCCGCAAATCAAATTGTCAATTGGCGTTCGATACATTGCATAAATGCAATGAAATGCCTCTGGCGCTCGGCGGCCTTCATGCCGATCTTCCGGCCAACGGGGCGAATGAGTGCCCATCACGATCAGGTTACGGAGGACCCAGCCATGCAGATCAACGGCCTTCACCACGTCACCGCCATCTCCGGCCCGGCGCGCCGCAATCTCGACTTCTACAGCCGGGTGCTCGGCCTGCGTCTCGTCAAGAAGACCGTCAATTTTGACGATCCCGGCACCTATCACCTCTATTTCGGTGATGCGGCTGCCGCGCCCGGCTCGATCCTGACCTTCTTTCCGTGGGAGCATGCCGCTCCCGGACGCCTCGGCGTCGGCGAGACGCAGGAGACTGTCTTCCGGGTTCCGGAAGGTTCGATTGGCTTCTGGGCGCATCGTTTCGTCGAGCAGGGCGTGCCGCACGAGGTCCCGGTCAAGCGCTTCGGCGAGACCGTGCTGAGCTTCCGAGATCCGGACGGCATGAGGCTCGCGCTCGTCGGCCTGCCCGGCGTTGAGAAGGAGCCGGCCTGGACCGAGGGCGGCATTCCGGCCGAGCACGGGCTGCGTGGCTTCCACAGCGTCAGCCTGCTGCTGGCCGAGGCCGCGCCGACGGGGGCGATCCTGAGCGACGTCTTCGGTTTCACGGAGATCGGGCGTGAGGGCACGCTGATCCGCTATGCCGCGAAGGGCACGGCGATCGGCGGGGTGATCGACCTGCGCGTCGCCGGCGGTTTCCTGCCGCCCCGGCAGGGCGCGGGCTCGGTCCACCATATCGCCTTCCGGGCAGCGAACGACGCTGCGCAGGAGGAAATGGTGCGCCGTCTCGTCGAGAACCATGGCCTTCGCACCACGGAACAGCGTGACCGGAACTATTTCCGTTCGGTCTATTTCCGTGAGCCCGGCCATGTCCTGTTCGAAATCGCGACCGACATCCCCGGCTTCGCGATCGACGAACCCGCCGCCGAACTCGGCCGCGCTCTGAAGCTGCCGCCGCAGTACGAGGCGCATCGCAAGGAGATCGAGGCGGTACTGCCCGATCTCGGCTGATGAACCCTGCCGCCCGCCGTCCAGGCGAGCGGCAGGGGTGACACCGCAACGCCTTGCCTGCTTGTCGAAAGGGGCGGGGCGGTTCTGCTTGATGAAGGGAGATGATTATGATCGCCACGACCGTCGCTGCCGACTTCATCCATGTCTTCGAGCCTGGCAGTGAGCCGGCTCGCCGTCCGTTGCTGCTGCTGCACGGGACCGGCGGCGACGAGCGCGATCTCCTCTCGCTCGGCCATACCGTCGCGCCCGGGGCGAGCCTGCTCTCGCCGCGCGGCAAGATTCTGGAAGGCTCGGCGTCACGCTTCTTCCGTCGCCTCGCCGAAGGCGTCTTCGACGAGGCTGATCTCAAGCGGCGCACGGACGAGCTGGCGGAGTTCGTGCTGTGGGCGCAGGAGCGCTATGGCCTGCCGGCGCCGATCGCGCTCGGCTTCTCCAACGGCGCGAACATCGCGGCAGCCCTGCTGCTGCAGCGCCCCGACATCCTTGCCGGCGCCGCACTCTTGCGCGCGATGGTGCTCTTTGCCGAGCCACCCCGCGCCGATCTCGCCGGCAAGCCCGTGCTGATCCTGTCGGGTGCGTTCGATCCGATCGTGCCGAAAGCCAGTGCCGAGAGGCTGGCGTGGCAACTCGGCGAGAACGGGGCTGTCGTGGAACACCGTGTGCTGCCGGCGGGGCATGGGCTGGGACAGGCGGATATCGGCCTGCTCGGCGATTGGCTGGCCCGCCACTGACCGCAGTGGCATCGCGGAGAAAAACGCCGCGGTGCCGCTTGCGCTACTGGTCGATGAGAGGCATCAGCACGGCCATCGTCACGGCCAGAAGCATGAGCACGCGCAGCAGAATCGCCCGCTGGCTCGGAACCGGCATGTCCACCGACCGCGACACGGCACGCATCCTCGACCTCCCGCTCGACGCTACGTCAGGGGATCGTGAAGGCTGACGTAACGTCTGGCAAGCCGGGCCGAGATGCCGGGCAGTGGACAACTTCTGTTGTTTCCGATCCGTGCGCACGAACGGGGTCGACGAGAGCAGCGGCCTCTTTCCGCTAAGCCTTGGTCAGGACGCTCCCGACCGGGTCCGCCACGATGACGCGGCGCGCCTTGCTGGCCTGCTCGGCCATCAGGGCCTCGTCGACCCTGTGGCGATATTCGGCCCAGGAGCCCAGGCTCAATCCGCAATTGGCGCAGGCGACGATGCTGGCATCGCTGAGCGTGTGCGGAATCGAGACGCCCGGCGAGCCGCAATCCTCGCAATGGAACCAGTCCTGCTTCAACGCGATACCGTCCGTGCTCATGGTTGACGCTGCGGCAACTTCCGTGCCGCGCGGCCATGAAGGGGCATCGCAGATGACCACAAGCTGAATATGGGCGGCGGAATCCGGAAAAATGGCTACTCGACGGCCGGGAGCAGGTCACGGCGGTCGGTCCCTGCGGCTCTCTCGGCCTCGTGATTGATCGAGACCAAGCGTAAGGCGGGGCGGCCGTCCGGCCGCACTGAAGCAATATTCTTCTGGCTGGCTGCGGCACGACGAATCTGGGCCCGCCGCGCAATGAGCGACATCTGATGCTTGTGTTTCATGATGGAGTTATCCGGAGCCGCACTTTCATCATCGTATCGAGGTAAGTGTTCGTGCAGCCCCCATTTGGGGTATCTGCGTCCAAAGGCCGACCGGTCGCCCGGATCAGATCGCGAGCAGGAGGATCAGTACCGCTGCCCCGTTGATTGCGGACAGCAGCCAATGCGGCACGGTGGTGCCGATCACGGTCGCGGAATGTTCGTCCTGATCGAGCATGAGCCCCTCACCCGATCTTCGGACGAGAGCGCAGTTCAGGCGTTGGCGCATCCCCCATTTGGGTGAAACTCGGAGAAACCGTGCGGACGGCTCCCCATCACCGGAACAAGGGCTGGCTCAGCGCTTCCGGCGCGAACCGGATAGCCGTTGCCATGCGAGGAGATTGTTCATGACCATCTTGAAGCGCATTGCATCTGCGCCGCCCCGCCACTATAAGCCGAGCCGTCGGAGCGTAGCGCAGCCCGGTTAGCGCACTTGTCTGGGGGACAAGGGGTCGGAGGTTCGAATCCTCTCGCTCCGACCATAAATCCTGAAAAATCAAATGCTTGGGAAACCCGCCCGCCATCAACGATGATGGGCTGGAACGTGCTCGGCGCCGTTCCGCGAAGCTGGAAAGGTTGAGGATAGATTCGCCGCCGGGTTTCCGGCGGCGCTGCCGAGCCTGCCTTGTCGCCGTTTCGGTGGGAGAGCGTGATTAACTGTCGTTAAACCTTGCCGTTGCGGCCCTGCGCTCCCGCAGCCACTGTCGGCGGGGCGTGCTGGGCGCAGCGGTGGAGGCGATCATGGCAATGCCGGGTCTCGCGATCGGGGGGGCGGAGCCGGAGCGCCGGGCAATGGCGCAGCCGGCCGGATCGCTCGCCGGCTTCTTTGGGGAGATCAAGCCCGACTGGCATTCGCAATGGGCCTGGGACCACTACGAGGCGACCATCCTCGGGCTGGCGCATCGGTTCGGCCTGCGCTGCGTCTGCGAGATCGGCGGCGGACGCGATCCGCTGTTCACCCCGGAGCAGGCTGTCCGTAACGGCATCGATCTCATCGTCAACGACATCGATGCCGGCGAACTGGCGCGGGCCGCGCGCGGGCGCGAGCCCGCGCGCTTCGATATCGCCGGCGACCTTTCTGAGCCCGATGTCCGGCGCGGCGGCTACGACATGATGGTGTCGCGCATGGTCTTCGAACATGTCGACGGAGTCGAGCGGGCCTGGCGCAACACCCATGAGTTGCTGGCGCCCGGCGGCGTGGCGCTGGCCTTTTTCCCGACGCTATGGGCCCCCGTCTTCGCACTGAATCATGTCCTGCCGGAGAGGGTTTCGCATGCCATCGTGCACGCGTTGTTCCCGGCGCGGCGCGATGGTGGCGGCGATCCGAAATTTCCCGCTCTGTATGACTGGTGTCGGGGCGATCCGGCCGTGCTGGAGCCGATGTTGAAGCGGGCAGGCTTCGCCGAGACGCATGTGCAGCGTTTCTGGGGACATGGCTATTTCGATCGGATGCCCGGCCTGAAGCAGATGGATCACCTCTTCAACGCTTTGGCGGCGCGGATCGGCTGGAATTTCGTGACGACCCACGCCTATGTCGTGGTGCGCAAGGGCAGGGGCTGAAGCGATGCGCCTGCCGCCTTGCTCTCCGGTCCAAGAGCTGCGAGCCCCCAGACAAGGCCCATCATCAGATAGAGATGGCGCCAATGATCGCTGTCGATCTGGAGGCCCTGCAGGATGGTGACGAAGAGAACGGACCAGATCGCGATGGCGTGCAGTTGGGTCGGTCCCCGCCGGAAGACCAGCCGCCAGCCGACATAGCAGGTCGCGACCATCAGGCAGAGCCAGGATACCCCGCCGAGCCAGCCATAGGAGGCGAAGGCATTGATGTAGACGTTGTGCGGGTCGGCCTGGTTGAAATGCCAGCGAAAGCGCAGCGGCCCGAAGCCGTTCGGAGCCTCCAGCAGCATCGGAATGGCACGCCACTGGTTACCGAAGCGGCCAGTGACGCCCTCGTCGTAGTCCTGCACCAGGCTGGCGCGCATTTCGAAGACGGCACGGACCTCCTCGAAGGACAGTGCAACCAGCAGCGCCGCGATCACGGCGGCGAGTGCGGCCGCCGACATCGCGACGATCCGCGCCCGCGCGGCCGTGTTGGGCGCCGTCAGGAAAGTGAGGGCGATCATCACGGCGGTAGAGGCGACGAGAACGCCCCAGGCGCCGCGGGAGAAGGTGAAGAACAGCGCGACAAGCGGGATGCTGAGCGTGAGCAGTCCCCGGATGATGCCGATCTGCCCGGTCAGAATGCGTTGGAGCACATAGACGATCGGCAGGGCCAGGTAGGGGCCGAGCACGTTCGGGTCCTTGAACGTGCCCGCGGCGCGGCCGTAAAGCGTGAAGATTTCGCCGAGCCCGGCGATGTCGAAATAGCCGAGCAGACCCGCCAAGCCCGCGATCCATGCGGCGAACAGATAGCCCTGGCGCAAAGTTTCGAGCCGTCCGCCGGCGTCCTGCGACATGATTCCGGCGACGAAGATCGCTGTGATCATCAGATAGACCGAGACGGCGGTGAAGCGTACCGAGGCGCTTTCGTCCATCCAGGGAATGAGCGAGACGATTCCGCCGATATTGTAGGCGAGCAGCAGCAGAGCGAGCGGCAGGAGCTTTTGTGAGAAGCGGATGCCGGTGAGCGCAAAAACGAACACCACCAGCAGGAAGACGACCTCATAGGGCGAGGGCTCGATCAGCGCGATCCCGCTCGAGGCGGCCAGCAGCCAGAGCGCGCCGCGTTTGATCGCGGCATAGGAAACAGCCAGGCGCTGTGCCGGCCTTTCCTGCGGCGTATCGTGCGCCAGCGTGCTCAATAGGCGTTCTCGTTCTTGGTCAGCAGCGAGAATGGCGTCTTCAGCAGGATGTAGAGGTCCAGCAGCACGGACCAGTTCTCGATATAGTAGAGGTCGTGCTCGACGCGCCGCTGGATCTTCTCGTCGGTATCGGTCTCGCCGCGCCAACCGTTGATCTGGGCCCAGCCGGTGATGCCAGGCTTGACCTTGTGGCGCGCGAAATAGCCGTCCACCACCTGCTCGTAGGCGCGGTTCGACGTCTTGGCATGGATGGCATGCGGACGTGGGCCGACCAGAGAGAGGTCGCCCTTGAAAACCACGTTCAGGAGTTGCGGCAGCTCGTCGATCGAGGTCTTGCGGATGAAGCGGCCGACGCGGGTCACGCGCGGATCGTCCTTGGTGACCTGCTTGGCCGCGGCATGGTCGGCCATGTCGTTGCGCAGCGAGCGGAACTTCAGAACGCCGACGGTCTCGTTGTTGAAGCCGTAGCGTTTCTGGCGGAAAAAGACCGGCCCGCTGGAATCGAGCTTGATCGCGATCGCCGTCGCCAGCATCACCGGCGAGAGGGCGATCAGCGCGAGCGTTCCGGCGACCTTGTCGAACGCCCATTTGACGACGATGTCCCAGTCGGCGATCGGACGGTCGAAGACATCGAGGACCGGGACGGCGCCGAAGTAGGAATAGGAGCGCGGCCGCAGGCGCAGTTTCGACATATGGGCGGATAGGCGGATGTCGATCGGCAGCACCCAGAGCTTGCGCAGCATGGTCAGAAGCCGCGCCTCGGCCGAGATCGGCAAGGTGAAGATGACGAGGTCGAGCTTGGTGCGGCGCGCGAATTCGACAAGATCGTCGATCGTGCCGAGTTTGGGGTAGCCGGCGACGAGATCGGGCGAGCGCTCGTCGTTGCGGTCGTCGAACACGCCGCAGATGCGCAGGCCCGTATCCTTCTGGCTTTCCAGGGCGCGGATCAGGGCCTCGCCCGCTTCGCCGCCGCCGACGATCGCCGTGCGCCGCTCCAGCCGGCCGGTGCGGGTGAGATGGCGCACGCCCGTCGTCATGATCAGGCGGCCGGCGAGCAGGGCGCCGGCACCGGAGAAGTAGAACCCCACCAGCCAGACGCGTGAAACCTGGTCGCCGATCTTTAGGAAGAAGAAGGTCGCAAGCGCCACCAGGAAAAGCATGGTCCAGCCGGCGACCAGCCTGACGGCACTCCCGATGAAATGGCGCAGCGCGCCGATCGGATAGAGCTGCAACGTCTGGAAGAGCGTCAGCGAGCCGAGAGCCAGCGCGCCGACCGTAACCTGATAGGGCAGCGTGTATTCGACCTTGCCGGCGGCATAGAGCCAGTAGATCAGTCCACCCGTGCCGAGCACGGCGATCAGGTCGAGCAGCCGGGCCACGCCTTCGATCATCACCGGGGAGAGTGTCGGCTTGACGGGGATGGCCGCGATCCGCTCGGCCAGCGGGTGGAAGCGCCGTGTCTGCTCCTTCTCGGTCCCGCCGAACATGGCTGGCGTTGCCGAGGCGGCCGCGTCCGCCTTCATCATATCGCGGACGTCGAAAGTCCCCATGACCCTCCACCCTCAACTCGGAGCGCCGCGCCGGGGGGCGGCGATCCCGGTTCGGCTCTATCCGAAATTGCTCACGGAACGCTTAATCGGACCCCTCGCTGTTTCGGTGGATTCGCAAGCCTTCAAGGCATGGCGGCGGCTCCTGCCGACCGCGTTATGCGCCGCGAAAACGCGATAGCGAAAAAGTTGATTTTATCTTGGTCGGCCAGTGATTTGGCACAGGTCCGCCTTGGCCTGAAAAGCTTCGATTTCCCG
>WPCJ01064915.1_pt1 | contig 22627 bp, 20 predicted proteins | sample 5399831 | NCBI WGS metagenome assembly WPCJ01 (sample SAMN12869470, study PRJNA574797) | sludge metagenome | isolation source: wastewater treatment of pH10 | place: China:Beijing | collected 2019-05-20 | reverse complement strand
TACTAGTTCTAATGGCAACTTCATATTTGGTGATTACTATGATCATAAAATATACGTTTTCAATTCTAAAACAGGAACATGGACTTCTCAAACTTTTAGTTCAAATTATTCAGGAGTACCTGCAATTACTAGTTCTAATGGGTATTTTGTCTTTGGTGATTATTATGACCATAAAATTTATGCTTTCAATCCAAAAATAGGAGCTTGGATTTCACAAACTTTTAGTTCAAATTATTCAGGAGTACCTGCTATTACTAATTCTAATGGATATTTTGTCTTTGGTGATTATTATGACCATAAAATTTATGCTTTCAGTCCGACAACAGGAACTTGGATTTCACAAATTTTTAGTTCAAATTATTCAGGAGTTCCAACAATTACTAATTCTGCTACAAATTAATTTAAGAGGCAAACGCCTCTTTTTTTATTTTAATTAATAACAAAACACTCAAAAATCATATTTCTTCTATCATAAAATTACCATAAAAACACTAAATTTGTCTGTTTTGAAAAAACAGTAAATAAAATCAACTACTATAATGTCAGAAAAATCAAAAATTATCTACACGCTTACGGATGAAGCGCCAATGCTTGCAACCCATTCTTTTTTGCCTATTGTTAAGGCTTTCACTTCGGTTGCAAACGTTAACATCGTTCCAAAAGACATTTCACTTTCAGGAAGAATCCTGGCTAACTTTCCGGAGTTCCTGAAAGACGACCAAAAAATCGGAGATGCCTTGGCAGAATTGGGTGAACTAGCGACCACTCCTGAAGCGAACATTATTAAATTACCAAATATTTCTGCATCTGTTCCTCAGTTGGATGAGGCTATTGCGGAATTACAATCCAAAGGTTTTGCAGTCCCAAATTATCCTGCTGAACCAAAAAACGATGAGGAAAAAGCGATTAAAGCTAAATATGCTAAAGTCTTAGGTTCTGCTGTAAATCCTGTCCTGAGGGAAGGAAATTCTGACAGACGCGCACCAAAAGCTGTTAAGAACTATGCAAAGGCTAATCCTCACAAAATGGGTGATTGGAGTGCTGACAGCAAAACCGATGTTGCGCATATGACCAGCGGCGATTTCTATGGAACAGAAACTTCTACTACGGTTGAAAAGGATTCTAAATACAGAATTGTATTCTTCGGAAATGACGGTTCTGAAAAAGTTCTGAAAGATTTTGCAAACCTTAAAGCTGGTGAAGTAATCGATTCTTCTGTAATGAACCTTAACTCATTGAAAGTTTTTGTTCAGACAGCAATCGATGAAGCAAAACAAAGAGGTGTCATTCTTTCTGCGCACTTGAAAGCAACAATGATGAAAATCTCTGACCCGATTATCTTCGGAGCTATTGTTGAGACGTTCTTCAAAGATGTTTTCTCTAAATATGCTGAGACTTTCAAATCTCTGGATATCAATCCAAACAACGGGTTACAAAATCTTTACGATAAAATTGCCGGAATTCCTCAGGAAGCGGAAATCAAAGCGGACATTGATAAAGCGTTAGCTGAAGGACCAAAAATAGCGATGGTCAACTCGGATAAAGGCATAACTAATTTCCACGTTCCTTCCGATATCATCGTTGATGCCTCTATGGCGGCATTGATCAGAAATGGCGGAAAAATGTGGGACAAAACTGGTGCTGAAGATGATACAGTAGCAATTATTCCAGACCGTTCTTACGCAGGTTTCTATCAAGCTGCAATTGATGATATGAAGGCTAACGGAAAATTGGATCCAACAACAATGGGTTCTGTTCCTAATGTTGGTCTGATGGCTCAAAAAGCGGAAGAATATGGTTCGCACGATAAAACTTTCCAGGCTGAAGCTGACGGAACTGTAAAAGTTTTAGACGAAAACGGAAACGTTCTTTTGGAGCAAAAAGTCGAGAAATCTGATATTTTCAGAATGTGCCAGACCAAAGATGCGCCAATCCAGGATTGGGTAAAATTGGCTGTGAACAGAGCAAGATTGTCTGATACGCCTGCGATTTTCTGGTTGGACAAAGCAAGAGCTCACGACAGAGAAATCATCAAAAAAGTTGAGAAATATCTTAAAGATTACGATACAACCGGGCTTGACATCAGAATCCTTGATGTGAAAGACGCAATGACAGAAACGCTTAAAAGAGCAAGAGAAGGCAAAGACACGATTTCGGTTTCCGGAAATGTTTTGAGAGATTATTTGACCGACCTATTTCCTATTTTGGAATTGGGGACTTCTGCAAAAATGTTATCTATTGTTCCATTAATGAATGGCGGTGGTTTGTTCGAAACCGGAGCCGGTGGTTCTGCACCTAAACACATCGAGCAGTTTATCGAGGAAGGTTATTTGCGTTGGGATTCTTTGGGTGAATTCTTAGCATTGCAGGCTTCTTTGGAACATTTGGCTCAGACTCAGAACAATCCGAAAGCACAGATTTTAGCAGATGCTTTGGATGAAGCAAATGCTAAATTCTTAGCAGAAGACAAATCTCCGGGAAGAAAATTAGGAACAATTGATAATAGAGGTTCCCATTTCTATTTGGCAACTTATTGGGCAGAAGCTTTGGCAAACCAGAGCAAAGATGCTGATATTGCTGCGAAATTTGCTCCAGTTGCAAAAGCATTGACAGAAAACGAAAGTAAGATCAATGAAGAATTGATTGGTGCTCAAGGTAAGCCTCAGGAAATTGATGGCTATTACAGACCGGATTTTGATAAAACTGATTCTGCAATGAGACCGTCTGCAACACTTAATGAAATTGTAAACGGAATCTAATCTTATTCCTGTTAAAATTAATATAAAACCCTTAACAAATGTTGAGGGTTTTCTTTTGTTTAATTAATTTGCAGAAAGAAATTAAAATTAATATTTATGAAGCTTTTTGATATGAAAAAAATCTTTATTTTTTTTATCTATGTTGTTGGGATTTTGCAGTTTAAAGCTCAGGGAAGAATAGATAAAGCTATTCAGAATCTGGAACAAAATTATTCGCAGGAGAAAGTCTATGTTCTATTGGACAAAGACAATTATGTTGTCGGCGATAATATCTATTTCAAATCTTTTGTTTTCGATGGTTACAGACGCTCAACCATTTCCAATACTTTGTTTGTCGAGTTATACGACCACAACAAAAATCTAGTTGATAAAAGAACTATTGCGCTTAAAAATGGCGAAGGCGACGGCTCATTTGTTCTAACAGAAGCTTTAAAAGAAGACATATATTTCTTTAGAGCTTATACAGCTTGGATGGCTAATTTTCCAGAGGAATTTAATTTTATGAAACAGGTTCCGATTTACAATCCTAAATCCGAACAAAGATTAATTCTTGATAAAAACACCAAATGGACAGCTAATGCTTTTCCGGAAAGTGGAACTTTTATTGAGAATATTAATACGAAAATTGCTGTAAGATTATTCTCTCAAGGTATTCCTCCTGCGAGCTGGAGCGGTTATGTCATCGATGCAGAAAAACCCACTGAAAAATTAATTAGTTTCAAAGGATTGGATCAAAACGTCAGTATTTTTAATCTAACACCAAAAGCCGGGAAAAATTACAAAGTGATTATTGAGGATAATAAAGGAACTAAACAAACTGTTGCTTTGCCAGCTGTAGCTAATTCCGGGATTAATCTGCAGATATCAAGCGGTAACGACGGAATCAATTATACATTAAAGAGCAGCAATCTTCCGGAAGGTTTAAAAGGTCACAGTATTGTTGGAATCATTAATAATCAAATGGTTTACAGAGCTAACATCAAAAATGCTTCAGCAGAAATTTCCAGTAAAATTCCTACAAAAATCAGTGATGATAAAAATGCGGTTTTACAATTGGTGATATTCAATGACAAAGAGGAAGTTGTTGCTAAAAGATTGTGTTTCGTTAAACCAAAAAATCTGATGATTGAGCAACCAACTTTTGCCTCTACTTCTCTTAATAATGATCCGCGTGCTTTTAACAGTTTCGAGTTAGAGCCTGACGCAGATTATCCAAGTTATACAGTTTTAGTAAAAGAAAACACCAAAACTGAAAATACAAATGATAATAATATCCTAAGTGCGCTTTGGCTGACAGGTGATATCTCATCTCCTATTTTTTCACCGGCTCAGTATTTTTCCAAGAATGCCAATGCAGATGCGTTAGATGCTTTATTAATTTCAGAAAGTTGGAAAAGATTTGATTGGGATTCTCTTTTAACCGGAAAAACGCCTGAAATCAAATATAAACCCGAATACAATTTATCGTTCAAAGGAAAGGTAACTAATAATGGCCGAATCATTCCAAATAAAAGTGTCAATCTATTATTTAACACAGGTGGAACAGATAAGGGGATTTCCCAGGCTGTAACGGATGACGGTGGATTTATTTACCTCAATAATATTTACTTTGATGAGCCTTTAACCGTTTCTTATTATCTGAATCAGGATAAAAGTAAAGCTTCCGAATCTGACAATGTCAATATTTATTTTCAACCGTTGACAAACAATATTATCTACAAAGGTAATTTGCCCGCAACCAATTATCGTTTGGCAGAATCTTCACAGAATGCTCAAGTGAGTTCCGATGTTGCCAAAGCACTTCAAAACAAAAAAAATCAGCAGATATTAAAAGCTGCTAATGAAGAAACTCAGATTGAAGAAGTCCAAGTTACCGCAAAGAAAGTTGATTTGAAAGAAAAATTGGATAAAGAATTATCAAGTGGGAGATTCAGCGGGATGAACTCAACTATTTTTGATTTGATTAATGAAAATCAGGACGCGCAGGCATCTCTTAATATTATGCAATGGCTTCAGGGAAGAGCTGCAGGATTGACATTCACAATGGATAGTTCCGGTAATTATGTTCCAAGTATCCGTGGCTCACAAGCTAAATTATATTTAGATGAGATGCCTGTTGATGCAAGTATGATCAATTCTCTCCCTGTCAGCAATATTGCAATGGTGAAGATTTTGAAAAATGACGGACTGGTTGGCAATGCTGTTGCAATCTATACAAAACGAGGCAATATGTTAGCTGCCGAAAATGACAAAAAAGAACTGAACAACAAAACAATTTTGAGAGGTTATGATAAAGCGGTTGATTTCGAACAACCCGATATTACCAGTGATGCTTATAAAAAAGTCGTAAAAGATACACGTGAACTTCTCTATTGGAATCCTAATCTAACTCCAGAATCCGGACTTCCTGCAAGAGCCATATTCTTTAATAATGATGAAGCTAAAAATCGGCAAATTACGATCATTAGTTTTGATAAAGATGACAAGCTTCTTTATTACGATGAAGTGAAATAATAATAAAAAGACTTTCCGAATTGGAAAGTCTTTGTTTTAAATCAAATTCAAAATAACATCCCGAATCTCTTTCGCTTTATTAACAGTCATAAAATGTCCACCATTTTTAATGACAAAATCAGCTTTTATATTTTTGATTGGAAGGATTCTGTCTAGATTTCCGTGAATATGAATGCAATTTTCAGGATAGATTTCATTTTTCCAATTGATAATCTCATTAATAGCCCACTTTAAAAATCTTGTATCTGTATCTTGAAGAATACTTTTGAGCAATTGTTTTTCTTTATTCGATTCAATTCCGAATAGCCAATTTATAATGGAATTCTGATGTTTTAAAATTGAATTCGGGAGCAATTTATTCAGCTTTAATTTCCCTGAGAGTTTAAAAACAAAAGGAAGTTCAAATTTATTTTTTGCAGATGCAATCAGAATTACTTTTTTGATTTTAATGATTTTTGAAATCTCAACAGATAACATTCCACCAAAAGATAAACCAATCAGAATTGGGTTTTCAGAATTAATTTTCTTCGAAATCCTGAAAGCATAACTTTCAAGACTTTCATTGTTTAGTGGTTCAATCCAATCTATGAATTCAACATCCAATCTTCCAAAATCAATATTATCAAAAACTCTTTCATCAACACCCAAACCACTGAATACATAAATTTTACTCATACATAAATATAAAAAAGACTGAAAAATTTCAGTCTTTTAATTTATAACATTTTCAAGTTGTTAACTTCTTGTTCCGTTAGGATTCTCCAGTGCCCACGCTTGATGTTTTTCTTTGTCAGGCCGGCAAACATCACTCTGTCGAGCGCTTCCACTTCATAACCGAGCTTTTGGAAAATTCTTCTGATAACTCTGTTCCAGCCGATGTGGATTTCGATTCCAATCTCATTCTTTGGTTTTCCTTCGATGTAGGAGATGCTGTCCACTTCTGCACTACCTTCTTCCAAACGGATGCCTTCTGCAATTGATTTCAAATCTTCAATGGATAATTTTCTATCCAGTGTCACGTGGTAGATCTTTCTCATATTGAAAGATGGATGCGTCAGCTTTTTCGTCATATGTCCGTCGTTCGTCAAAAGAATAACACCAGTCGTCTGTCTGTCGAGTCTTCCTACAGGGAAAATTCTGTATGGCGACGCATTCGCCGTCAGATCCATTACCGTTTTTCTCGCTTTCTCGTCTTTGGTGGTCGAGATATAACCTTTTGGTTTGTTCAATAGAACATAAACCGGCTTTTCCGGCGTGATATTTTGTCCATCGAAAACTACTCTGTCTGTTTTCTGAACCTGGTAACCCATTTCGGTCACCACTTTCCCGTTCACTTCCACAAGACCTTGTGTAATCAGTTCGTCCGCTTCTCTCCTGCTGCAAATCCCGGAATTGGCAATATATTTATTAAGCCTTATGGATTCTTTCGGAACCGATTTGCTTATTTTATCGAATCTTCTTTTCTGGATAAAAGATTTCGTTTTATCTTCGTCTTTTTCAGTTCTGCTAAAAGGTTTTTTCGGACCAAATTTTCTATCGCCGTTTTCATATTTGTCTCGGCTGTCAAAACGGTTTCCACCTCTTGTAGTTTTTGGACCTTTTGAATTTCCGAAAGATTTTCCACTTCCAGAATTTCCTCTGCTATCACTGGAGCTACGGGAGTTTCCGGAAGGTCTGCTACCTCCAGATGGTCTTGGTTTTCTGTTTCTACCTGATTGATTTCCGTCTCCGCTCATTTTCTAAAATTTTTGCAAAGATAGTGAATTAGTTAAGAAATCGCCATTATTTGGAAATGCAAACGTCAATGAAGATATAGTGATTACATATGAGAAATAAAAAACAATAAATATCTACATATGAATTCCGAATTATGGATTAATTTTAACGAAAATTGAAAATAATGTAATCTTAATTATTTCTTTTAAAAAATATATAATCAGTAGCAATAGGTTCCAAACCAGCTTCCTTCATCAGCATTGCAATCTGACCACGATGATAAGTAGAATGATTGATAAAATGAAATAAAATCCCCTGAATCGAATTGCTGAATTCCTGTCCCTTAGATGTTTTATAAGTAATGATTTCATCAAGGTTTCGTTCATTAAGAATTTTACAGCTATGATTGTAATTATCTGAATTAATATTCAATAATGAATTATCAGCATTAATCTGCCAAACTCCGAATGTAATTTGATTAAGGATTCTTGCATTCCAAATCTGATGTGCATTCAGAATATGATTGAGGAGATTTTTGCCTTTTTCCGGCCACACAGAATTATTCTCCAAAAAATCCTGAATCAGTAATTGATTAAAATGCAGGTTATATTCTAAAAGATCTTGGAAATGTTCTTTCATTACTCAAACATTTCTGCCAAACGAACTTTCTTAATTTCATCAGCATTATAAAGTTCATCAACTGTTTTCTTAACTTCTAATTTGGGGTAAAGGTTGACACCAATCAATTTGATTTTGCCTTCTTCAACCCAGCTTTGTTCTTTTGTTGCGTGCTCAAAAATCATTTTCTGGATCTCCCCGGACTTCAACAATGCCAGATAACCGCCTTTTTCTTCAATTTCAAAGAATAATTTCCAGGACTTTTCAGCGAATTGCTGCGTGATATTTTCTACGAAATAACTTCCGGAAGACGCGTCTTCGAAAACGTTAATGATACTTTCATAAGCTAAAACTATCTGTTGTTTAAAAGATATTTCTTTGGAAAGTTCTGTTTGATTCTCGATTTTATAATCATTGGAAAAAACCGCATCCGCACCGCCAATCATCGCTGAAGCCAATTCCAAAGTGGACCGAATCAGATTATTTTCTTCATCGTTTTTAGCTTTATTTCTGAACGACGTTTCCGCAAAAATGTAAGGAATCAAATCTTTATCAAATTCTTTGGAAAGCTGATTGAACAGGTATTTAAAAGCCCGGATTTTCGCCATTTCGAAAAAATAATTGGAACCAATAGCCAATCGGAAAACGAGCTTTTCAAGAATCTCCGGACCGAATTTTTCTACTAATTCTTTAGATTTCGCCAAAGCAAAAGCCAATTGCTGAATAATGGATGCACCGGCATTTTGATGCAGACTTACGTCAATTCCAATTTGTCTTTCAAAGGCTTTCGATAATAATTCGCCTGCCATGTGTTCATTGATTTCTGCATTTTTATCATCAGAAAAAACATCAACTAAAGAAAAATAACGATTGGTTTCTTCGGTCAAAATATGTTCTGCCAAATCCGGATTGTTGATGAAAATTGTCTTTTCCTGCAAACCTTCATTATTTTCATTCAATAGAAAAGCGAAAGCCTGTTGTTCCAAACCATCTTGATATTCTGCCACAAGATGTGTACTTTCTTCTACTTTTGGAAGAATTTTGGTTTCGGAATTGTTTTGATAATAAGGTTTTACCTCAATATTTTCCAGATTATCTTTAGAAAGAATTTCATAAATATTTTCTGTCTTGAGTTGCTTCTTTACAAGCTTTTCCCAATCTTCCAATGTACTTTCTATGAAACTCATTTTTATATTATTTTTTTGCAATTTTAGAACTATCTACTACTAATATGAAAATCTCCTCATTCGGCTTTTTCATAAAATAATTTTCACGGGCGTATTTTTCCTTTTCCTGCTTGTTGTTCATCAGCTTACGGTAGAATTTGTCATTCTTTTCATATTCTGTTTTGTAGAATTCGCGTTGGTTTTCGTAACGGCTGATTTCACCATTCAGTTCATTGATAACCAGAAAAGAAGTACTGTCAAAAAATATCATCCAAACCAAAAATCCAACCAATGTCAACACATACTTGTTGAACACATAAGTCTGGAAAAACTTAAGTGTCGGCGATTTTTTCTTGATATCTTTGATTAATTCTTTCATAATAAATATTTTATTAATGAACTTTTTTTAGAGAATTGTTTATCACTGTTGTTAAGAAATCAATGGCTACAGAATTCTGTTTCATATTCGGAACAATCAAATCGGCTTCATTTTTGGAAGGCTCAATAAATTCCTGATGCATCGGTTTCAATGTCGTCTGGTAACGGTGAAGAACTTCTTGCAGATCTCTTCCCCTTTCCTGCGTATCTCTGCGGATTCTCCTGATTAATCTCTCGTCAGAATCTGCATGAACAAATACTTTCAGGTCAAACTCTTTCAACAATTCTTTGTTGGTTAAAACCAAAATTCCCTCCACAATCAAAACACTTCTTGGCTCTACTGTAACGTAATCGCCGGTTCTGGAGTGTGTTACGAAAGAATAAATCGGCTGTTCTATGTTCTGATGATTTTTAAGTGCCTTGACATGTTCCAGCAAGAGTTCAAAATCAATTGATTTTGGGTGGTCGTAATTGAGAACTTCTCTTTCTGATAAGGTCAAATTAGGATTATCGTGGTAATAATTATCTTGAGAAAGTACATTAACACCTTCTAAATTAAGCTGTTGAAGAATCTTATTAACAACTGTTGTCTTCCCGGAACCTGTTCCTCCGGCTATACCAATCACGAGCATCTCTACATTTTTTACAAAAATACTATAATTTTTTTTTCAGAATAAAAATAAATCCGAATTAATTGCACAAAAAAAGCTGCAATCTGCAGCTCTTTCTATTTTCGTCTTCCGCTATTTTCGGTGGAACGATTTTCAATTTGAGGTTGAACCTGTTTTTGTGGGGATGTTCTTATATTATTCTGATTCCTTCTTGTTGGTTCAACACGAGTATTATTTCGGTTTCCGGTGGCAGGTTGAGATCTCACATTATTTTGATTAATCATTCCAGTATTTCTCTGGCTTCTTGCAGGTTGAATTCTGATATTCTCATTATGCATCGAGTTTCGTCTAGGCGAGATAACAATATTATTTCTCACTCTGTTATTGGAATTATATATCGCTCCGTTTCTGTAATAATTGTTATTATTATCCAGATAAATAACATTTGGGGCATACCAATAACCGTCAGGAGACCTGTAATAGCCATCAATATAACCGTCCGAATATCCTTGAGAATATGGGTCATTGTAACTATATGAATCCGGTGCCGCTACACAAGAAATTAAACTCATTGCAAAAGCAGCTAATATCATTTTGATTGAATTTTTCATTTTCTTCGATTTTATAAATTATACATTTTCAGTATAACAGATAAATTACAAAGAATCTGCCAAGATAGAAATCAAAAAACACCTACCTAATAATTATAACAAAATTGAGTATTATTCTTCAGGAGAAATTCCCAAAACATAATAGAAAACAGCCAAAACTCTGGCAAAAAATTCCCGGGTGTGATTTCTGTAGAAGCTTTCGTTTCTGCTAACATCCTGAGCATCATAACCAAGTGCATTCATTCCATTATTTCTGGCAAAAAACAATGCTCTGAGGTTATGAAAGCCCTGTGAAACGATAATCACATTTTTTTGACCGTAAACATTTTTGCAACGAAGAATACTTTTATGTGTATTGAACCCTTTCGGATCTTCAATAATGATATTTTCGGGAACGCCTTCTGTGTAAACAAGAAAACGTTTCATAGCGGCAGGTTCGTCATAGTTCTCGCTTTTCTCACCGCTGACAATGATTTTTTTAATTTTCCCGTGATGATATAATGTTCCGACGGCATCCATCCTTGCTGTAAAATAAGGATTGGCAACACCGGAACGCATTTTAGGAGAAGTTCCTAAGACCAGAGCGCAATCTCTTGGTGGAACTTTGCTGATTTTCGTATAAGTTCTTCCGCTGGTTAAGGCCACGACCCAGAAATTCGCTAAAATCAATAGCAAAATTCCCAGCTCTGCAAGCCTTAAAATAATCTTCAGAAAATCAGCAACCTTCTTAAACATTAGTTATATAAATCAAAATCTAAATATACATCTTTGCTCATTGCTATGGAAACACAAGGTAGAATTTTTCCCTTGCGTTTTTCATTTTCCGTCAGATATTCATCTTCTGTCATATCCACTTCCCCGTTTTTCAAATAGCAGAGACAGCTTCCACAAATTCCGGATTTGCAGGAATAAGGCAGTTTATAACCCAAATCCAATAATTGCTGAAGGATTTTGCGTTCGTTATTTTTTAGAATAATCCCATCTTTTTCAATATGATTGAATTTTATTTTAACATTCACATTCTCAATCAAAGGAAACTCTTTTTCCGTTGGATAGATGTCTTCGTTGAAAGCTTCGAATAATTCGAAATGAATATTCTTTTTCGGAATGCCGTGGTTATAGCAGGCATTTGCTACGGATTTGATCATTGCACCAGGTCCGCAAATCAAAACTTTGTCTGTACTGTCCCAAATTGTCGATTCTTCATCCTCTTCATCCAAATGAAGAATCTGATTGATGATCAAAGAAATTTTTCTCTCATCCAATCGTCCCTGGAAAAGCTTATCCTTAACAAGTTCTTGCGACAGGAAATAATAAACCTGGAATCTCCCGACATTTTGTTTCTGCAGATCTTCCAGCTCCTGTTTCAGAACAATATCCTCATAACTTTTGTTGCCATAGAAAAGAAAGATCCGGGCAAACTGTTCATTGTGAAGAATATTCTTAATGTGACTTATAATTGGTGTAATTCCTATTCCGGAAGCAAAGGCAAGAATGGTCCGTTTTTCATTGGGTCTTGAAGGAAGAAAAAATCTGCCCAAAGGTTCACTTACAGAGATTTCGTCACCGATATGATAATTCCTGAACAGGAAATCGGTTGAGCTTTCGTCGCCATTGATTTTTATCGCCAGATCAATTTTGTTTTCAAAAGGTGCCGATGTGAAAGAATAATCATTCTGAATTTCTTTTTCATTGAAATGATATTTCAGCGTTACATATTGCCCGGCCTGATATTGATAGTGCTGTTTCAGTTCCTCAGGAATTGCCAATTCCAGCTCAAATGCATTTTTGGTCAATTGTCGTTTTTTAGCTATTTTTAGCCTGTGAAACTGAGGTTGATTCGCGATTGTTAATTGATTCTCCATTGTCAAGAATCAAATTTAATGAAAATTGACAAAAGAAAAAACATAAATAGCAAGGGAGATTTTCAGTTTTAAAGAAAATAAAATTATGAAAAAACTAGTTATATATTCAGTCATATCACTCAGCTTTTTAGCTTGTAAAAAGAACGATGAAAAAGTTGCTGAAACCGAAGCAAAAGACTCTTTAACAGACAATTCTTTGAGCTTAGATACAAGTAGTAGCGATGGCAAACTTATTTCATTAAAGGAACTTTCTCCTGAAAAAATGTCGGAAGTTTTGAAGTCCAATCATTCTGACACACTTTATGTGACCAACTTCTTTGCAACTTGGTGTGGACCGTGTATGCAGGAGATTCCGCATTTCAGAAAAAAAATGAATGAGTTAAAAAATCAACCTGTGAAATTCACGTTTGTAAGTCTTGACAACAAATCGGATTGGGATACAAAAGTGATTGATTTTGCTGATGAATATGAAATAAATCAAAACGTCATTCTTTTAGATGGAACACTTTTGAATCAGGAGTTTTTCAAGCAAAACTTCCAGTCTTGGAATGGTGAAGCGATTCCTTTTACCTTGATTAGAAAAGGTGATAAATCTGATGAAACAGTTGGTTCTATGAGCGAAGAAATGCTAAATCAGAAGATCGAAAAACTATTAGCTCAAAATTCCACTGCAAAAGTTGTTGAGAATAAAGAAAAAGCAGGAATTTCTGGCCCGAAAAAATCTTTGAAATAACAATTTATTCTTGATGAAACGTTTTCCTATTCTGGTAACATTAATAATCGTATCGGCGATTATTGCGTTTTTCATCAACCTCAATGTTGGTTTTGCAAAATTGAATTTTTCTGATTTTATCAATTCAGAATCTGAGAATTTTCAAATTGCCGGATTTAGAATTAATCGTGCTTTGGCAATGCTTTTGACAGGAATATCGATTCCGACCAGCGGATTTCTTTTACAGGAATATTTCAAGAATCCTTTGGCAGGTCCTGATGTTTTGGGAATCACTTCGGTTTCCAGTCTATTTGTTGCGTTTTATATTTTCTTTTCACAGAATATTGTCATTCCGGATTTTTTACAGAATAGTTTTATCAGTTTGTCATCTATTGTTGGAAGTATTGTTCTGATGATGATTTTACTCTTATTTTCGAATCGATTTAGGGATAAGAGCTTCATTATTATTTTTGGGTTTTTGATTTCGGCTTTGGCTGGCGCTGTTGTTTCATTTCTCCAGTTTTATGTGGAAAGTCAAAGTCTGAAAAATTATATGCTTTGGACTTTTGGAGCGAATAACCAAGCGAGTTTAGTTCAAATTTCGATTCTTACGGTTTTAATTTTAATCGGACTGATTTTCACTTTCAAATCCATAAAACCGTTGATTGGAAATGCTCTCGGGAGTGCTTATGCCCAAAGTTTCGGCATCAGTCAATCCAAACTAAAAATCAGCATTATTGTTGCTTCTTCTCTACTTTCTGCTTCAGTTACGGCATTTTTAGGACCTATTTTATTTATCGGCGTTGTCGTTCCGCATTTTTGCAGAATGATCTGGAATCCTGCACAACTCTGGCATCAATGGATTCTGAATATTATTTTAGGTATTTTTATAATGCAGGTTTTTTCGATTATTTCGGAACTGAGTCAGTTTCCTATTAATATTATTACAACCTTCTTTGGAATTCCTGTGATATTGTTGATGTTGATGAAAAGTAATAAATAGTTTTTATCGCAAAGGCGCATAAATTGGATTAGTAAAACTGATGAAAGTCGCAAAGATATCTCCATGAATAATTGTTTCAAATGAAGTTTGGCGCAAAGTTTTTATCTTCGATAAAAAAATACAATGGATGAAAATGAATTGGCAAAAATTGTCGTCGATTTAGGATTTAAAATTTACAAAAAACTTGGTGCAGGTTTATTTGAAAATGTTTATGAAGAATGCCTTTTTCACGACATTAAAAAATTTGGATTAAAAATTGAAAAACAGAAATCATTATCAATAATCTATGATGATTTGGTAATCGAGAATGCTTTTAAAATTGATTTATTAGTAGAAAACAAATTAATCTTAGAAATAAAAACTGTTGATTATTTGAATGATATTCACAAAGCACAAATTCTAACTTATCTAAAAATGACAAATTGTAAATTAGGTTTATTAATGAACTTCAGAACAGATTATTATAAAAACGGAATAAAAAGAGTTGTAAACAATCTTTAGAATTTATCGAAGATAAGCCTGGCGACTTTTAAAACAGAATAATAGTTAAAAAACTTTTGTGCCTTTGCGATAAAAAATGAAGCATTTCCTAGAATTAAAAAATACAACAATCGGCTATTCAAATCCTTTAGTTTCGGATATTGATTCTTCCTTGGAATTAGGCGAAGTTTGCTTGTTGATGGGAAATAACGGCATCGGAAAAACCACTTTAATCAAATCTATTCTTGGACAAAACAAGCTTTTAAAAGGCGAAATTTTCATGAATGGGAAATCAATTCAGAGATTAGACTCAAACGAAATAGCTTCTCAAGTTGCCATTGTTTTTTCAAAATCCGAAATCCCTGATAATTATACGGTTACGGATTTGATTTCTCTCGGAAAATATATTCATTATTCATTCTACTTTAAATTAAATGAAACTGATAAACTGGAAATTACTGAAATCATAAACAAACTCAATTTATCAGAATATCAAAACAAAAAACTAACTGAATTATCAGACGGTAATCTTCAAAAAGCCTTCATTGGAAGAGCTTTGGCCCAAAATTCACCTTTCATTATTCTGGATGAACCAACCACGCATTTAGACGAAGAAAATAAATTAACAATCCTTTCACTTCTCAGAAATCTTGCTAAATCAGAAAACAAACTGATTCTTTTCTCTTCTCACGATTGGCGATTGGCAAAAGAATTTTCTGATAAAATCTGGTGGATCAAAGATAAAAAACTCATTAGCGGAATCTCCGAAGAAGTCATTCTTAGCAATCCTGAATTGATAACACCAAAAATTTTAAAATTCAATCAGGCATTTCATTCGCCGGATATTGATGCGCCAAAATTGGAAAAAGAAATGATGTTTTCTTATCTCCAAAAAAACTTCTCTCAGGATTTAAGAAAATTTAAATTGACGTTTAAAAATGATTTTTGGGAACTGAATTCGGATGATTTTTATGACAATTGTCATAATTTCCAGGAAATTAAACAATCTCTGCAAACCTTGATCAAAAAAGGTATTCCTAACTAAATAGATTTTTCACAATTTTAATTAATAAGATTTGCATAATAATTAAACCATTGCAAATCAATCAATTAATTAACTTAACACAAAAATACTATGCATGCATAGTATTTTTTTTATATTTGTAAAGAACGCTTTAAGATTCAAATTATGGAAAAGAAAAGCACTGAAAAAGTTGAAAGTGTAGACTTGATGTTAAAATCGGCTTGGCTGGCTGTTTCGAAGATGTATTCGGATCAGGCTTCCTTGTATAATTCTACGGCTGTACAAGCTCTTACATTACTGAAAATTGACCCGAAAGAAGGTACGAGAAGTACGAATCTTGGTCCTAAAATGGCAATAGAACCTACTTCTCTGACAAGAATCATCAAGCTTCTTGAAGACAATGGTTATATCTATAAAGAGAAAACTACAACTGATAAAAGAGAAGTGATTATAAAACTAACTGATAAAGGTCTTAATTCAAGAAATTTATCCAAAGAAGTTGTTCTTAACTTTAATAAAAAAGTTCTGGAAAGAATCGCACCTGAGAAATTTGAAGTTTTCAAGGAAGTAATGACAGACATCCTGAAAATCGCAAACGAATTAAATCATAAGAAATAATTATAAAAAAGATAAATTCTCGCTGATTAAAGCAAATCAAGCAGATTAATCTGCAAAATCATTGAAATCTGCGAGAGAAATCTATAGCTTATAATTTTAAAAAATATAAATCATAAAATATTATCTGATAATGAACAGAAAAATAAAACACGTTACGGTGCTTGGTTCCGGCGTTATGGGTTCCGGCATCGCCTGTCATCTGGCAGGTAACGGTATTCAGGTTTTGATGTTGGATATGCCTCCGAAAGATTCGGAAAATGCCGACAAAAAAACGAGGAACAGCGTGGCGCAAGGACATCTGGACAGCGCTCTGAAAAGTAATCCATCGCCCATCTATGACAAAGCTTTCGCTTCCAGAATTACGGTTGGAAACTTCGAAGATGATTTGGAAAAAATCAAAAATTCGGATTGGGTCATTGAAGTGATTGTCGAGAGACTGGATATCAAACAATCGATGTTTGAAAAAGTGGACAAACTTCGTAAAGAAGGAACTTTGGTAACTTCTAACACATCGGGAATCCCGATTCATCTGATGTCGGAAGGAAGGTCAGAAGATTTCCAGAAGCATTTCTGTGGAACACACTTCTTCAATCCACCGCGATATTTGAAATTATTTGAAGTGATTCCAGGTCCGAAAACGGATAAATCTGTGATTGAATTCTTTATGTCTTACGGCGAAAAGTTCCTTGGAAAAACAACGGTTCTTTGTAAAGATACACCAGGTTTTATCGGTAACAGAGTCGGTGTCTACTCGATGGCGAAAATTATGGAATTGACGGAAGAAATCGGCTTGACGATTGAAGAAGCAGATTCTTTGACCGGAGATTTACTGAATCGTCCAAAAACCGGGACTTTCAAATTGGGAGATTTAGTTGGATTAGATACGGCTTTCAACGTAACCAAAGGACTTCAGGCGAATCTTAAAGACGATGAAATGGTTCAGGCACTTAAAGACTCGAAAACTCTGAATTTCCTGATTGAAAATAAATTTCTTGGCGATAAAGCTAAAAAAGGATTTTATTATAAAGAAAAAGATGCTGGCGGAAATGTAAACCGTTTCGTTCTTAATTATGAAACGTTAGGTTATGAACCGACAAAACAGCCTAAACTTCCTATCGTTACAACAGCAAAAGAAGCCGGAAGTTTAAAAAACCGTTTACCTATTTTGTTGAAAGACCAATCCAAAGCCGGAGAATTGATTAGAAAACATTTCGCTTCATTATTCGCTTACGTTTCTCAAAGAGTTCCGGAAATTACGGATGTGTTCTACTCTATCGATGATGCGATGAAAACCGGCTATGCCTGGAAATACGGACCGTTCGAAAATTGGGATTTTGTTGGTGTTCAGAAAGGAATTGATTTGGTAGAAAGTGAAGGCTATAAAGTCGCTGATTGGGTAAAAGAAATGCTGGCTTCCGGAAACGAATCTTTTTACAAGCTGGAAAACGGAAAACAGTTATTCTATAATCAGAATACAAAATCGTACGAACCAATTCCAGGGCAGGATTCTTTCATTATTCTAAATAATATCAGAAAAGAAAAAACAGTTTGGTCCAATTCCGAATCTGCATTAATTGACCTTGGTGACGGTATTTTGAACTTCGAGTTCCGTTCAAAAATGAACTCTCTTGGAGGTGGCGTTTTGGAAGGTCTTAATAAATCTATCGACATTGCCGAGAAAGATTACAGAGGTTTGGTTGTTGGAAATCAGGCTGACAATTTCTCAGTCGGTGCTAATCTCGCAATGGTAATGATGATGGCTGTTGAACAGGATTGGTACGAACTGAATATGGCCATCGCAATGTTCCAACAGACTTCTATGAAGCTAAGATATTCATCAATTCCTGTTATCGCTGCACCTTTCGGAATGACACTTGGTGGTGGTTGCGAATTCTCTATGCACGCTGACAAAATTGTTGCTGCAGCAGAAACTTACATCGGTTTGGTTGAAGTTGGCGTTGGTTTGATTCCTGGAGGTGGCGGAACAAAAGAATTTGCATTGAGAGCATTGAAAGGAACACTTCCAGACGATGTTAAGACCAATCATCTTCGAAATTATTTTATGAATATCGCAACGGCAAAAGTAGCGACTTCTGCCTGGGAAGCTAAACAAATGGGAATTTTGACTGATAAAGATATTATTGTTGTCAACAAAGACAGACAAATTGCTGAAGCCAAACGTCAGGCGATTGTTTTGGATGAATTAGGATATACACCGCCAGTTCCTGAGAAAGTTAAAGTTCTAGGAAGCGAAGCAATGGGAATGTTCTACGTTGGAACTGACCAAATGGTTGCAGGTGGTTACGCATCGGAACACGATAGAAAAATCGCTAACAAAATTGGTTACGTAATGACCGGCGGTAATCTTTCTGAGCAGACAGAAGTTTCTGAACAATACCTTTTGGATTTGGAAAGAGAAGCATTCCTTTCACTTTGTGGAGAGAGAAAAACGCTTGAGAGAATAGGTGGAATGTTGAAAACAGGAAAACCGGTGAGAAACTAATCTGTCATTATTAAAATTAAACAAATATGGAAGCATATATAGTAACAGGATACAGAACAGCAGTTGGTAAAGCACCGAAAGGTTCTTTGCGTTTTACCCGTCCGGATGATATGGCGGCAACTGTGATAGAACGTCTGATGAAAGATGTTCCAAATCTTGACCCGGCCCGCATCGACGATTTGATTGTCGGTTGTGCAATGCCGGAAGCAGAACAAGGACTGAATGTCGCAAGACTCATTTCACTAATGGGATTGGATACGGACAAAGTGCCGGGAGTGACAGTCAACAGATATTGTGCCTCAGGCTCAGAATCGATTGCGATTGCAGCAGCGAAAATCAAAGCCGGAATGGCAGAATGCATCATCGCAGGTGGAGCAGAAAGTATGTCTTACATTCCAATGGGTGGCTACAAACCAATCCCGGACACGGATTTAGCCAAATCAAATCCCGATTACTATTGGGGAATGGGATTAACGGCGGAAGCGGTTGCCAAAGAATTCAAAGTGGGTCGTGAGGAACAAGACCAATTTGCCTACAATTCACATCAGAAAGCAATTAAAGCGATACAGGAAGGAAAATTTGAAAATCAGATTGTTCCGATTGATGTGAAATATAATTTCCTGGATGAAAAGGAAAAAATCCAGACCAAAGAATATGCATTCAAACAAGATGAAGGTCCGAGAGCTGATACTTCAATCGAGGCCTTGGCAAAACTTCGTCCTGTTTTCGCTGCCAATGGTTCTGTAACAGCAGGTAACTCTTCTCAGACTTCTGACGGCGCTGCTTTCACAATGGTAATGTCCGAAAGAATGGTCAAAGAATTAAATCTGACGCCAGTTGCAAGACTTCTCTCCTATTCTACAGTTGGTGTTCCGCCAAGAATTATGGGAATTGGTCCAATGTACGCCATTCCAAAAGCGTTGGAACAAGCTGGTCTTAAACAATCGGATATCGATTTATTTGAATTGAATGAGGCTTTTGCTTCTCAATCCGTTGCAATCTTAAGAGAATTGAACATCAATCCAGAAATCGTAAACGTGAACGGAGGCGCAATTGCACTCGGACATCCACTAGGCTGCACAGGAACAAAATTAACCGTTCAGCTACTTGACGAAATGAAACGCAGAAACAGCAAATACGGTGTTGTCACAATGTGCGTTGGAACAGGTCAGGGTGCGGCGAGTGTATTCGAATTGCTTTAATAATTATAGATTTTAAATTATAAATTTTAGATGAGATGAGCTTCAAAGAAGATAATTTGATTCAGAATAAAACATTTGAATTTGCATTAAGTATAATTAAATTTTATACGATTTGTAAATCTCAGAATGAATACATTCTTTCAAAACAGATTCTTCGTTGTGGAACTTCGATTGGTGCAAATGTAGAAGAAGCAATTGCTGCTCAATCTAAAAAAGATTTTATCTCAAAACTTTCTATTGCAAACAAAGAGGCAAGAGAAACAAAATATTGGTTAAAGCTTTATCAGTCATCAAATCTTGTAGAGATTGAGGTTGATTCTTATTTAAAAGAAATCGAAAGCATCATTAATATTCTAACTAAAATCATCAAAACTTCATCTGAAAATTTATAACAGCGAATCTTACATTTAAAATTTATAATCTAAAATTTAAAATTACAAAATAAACATTATGTCAACAGATACAAAAACATTAGACGGCGGCGAATTCCTTGTAAGGGATATTACTACTCAGGAAATTTTCAGCATCGAGGAATTGTCCGAAGAACAAAAGATGCTTCGTGATTCTGCTAAGGAATTTATCGATAAAGAAGTGGTTCCGAATAAGGAAAGATTCGAGAAAAAAGATTACGCTTACACAGAAGAAGTGATGCGTAAAATCGGGGAAATGGGATTTTTGGGAATTGCTGTTCCGGAAGCTTACGGCGGTTTGGGAATGGGATTCGTAACCACAATGCTGGCCTGCGATTACCTTTCCGGTTCTACAGGTTCATTGGCAACGGCTTATGGTGCGCATACCGGAATAGGAACGCTTCCCATCCTGCTTTACGGAACCGAGGAACAAAAGCAGAAATACCTTCCGGACTTGGCTGCCGGAACTAAATTCGGAGCGTATTGCTTGACTGAGCCGGATGCAGGTTCGGACGCCAACAGCGGGAAAACAAGAGCTAAACTTTCCGAGGACGGAAAACATTATATTATTAATGGACAAAAAATGTGGATTTCCAATGCCGGATTTGCAGATACATTTACTTTGTTTGCTAAGATTGATGATGACAAAAACATTACGGGATTCGTTATCAACCGTTCAGAATTAGAAAATCCGGAAAGTCTGACTTTCGGAGAGGAGGAACACAAATTGGGAATCCGTGCGTCTTCTACGCGTCAGGTTTTCTTCAATGATATGAAAATCCCTGTTGAGAATCTTTTGGGCGAAAGAAACAACGGTTTCAAAATCGCATTGAACGCCCTGAATGTTGGTCGTATCAAATTAGCTGCAGCCTGTCTGGATGCCCAAAGAAGAATCCTGAATTACTCTTTGAATTATTCGACAGAGAGAAAGCAATTTGGGGTTTCTATCAACACTTTCGGCGCGATTCGTAAGAAATTGGCAGAGATGGCGACAGGCGCTTTCGTGAGTGAAGCTGGTTCTTACAGAGCGGCGAAAAATGTAGAAGACAAAATTGAAGAACTAGTTGCCGGCGGAATGAACCACGAGCAGGCAGAACTGAAAGGTGTGGAAGAATTCGCGGTTGAATGTTCTATCCTGAAAGTTTTTGTATCAGATTTGGCGCAACATACAGCTGATGAAGGCATCCAAATCTATGGTGGAATGGGATTCTCCGAAGATACACCGATGGAAGCGGCCTGGAGAGATTCAAGGATTTCCAGAATCTACGAAGGTACTAACGAAATCAACAGACTTTTGGCAGTTGGGATGTTAATCAAACGGGCGATGCAAGGCAAAATCGATTTGCTGACACCAGCGAAAAATGTCGCTAAAGAATTGATGAGCATTCCGTCTTTTGACATTCCTGATTATTCGGAATATATGTCTGAGGAAAAAGAAGTGATTAAGAATTTGAAGAAAGTATTCTTAATGGTTTCCGGTTCTGCGCTTCAAAAATATATGATGGACATCGAGAAGCAACAGCATTTGCTATTAAACGCTTCCGAAATCCTGAACCAAATCTATATGGCAGAATCCGCCATCCTGAGAGCTGAGAAGCATTTCTCAACAGATTCTGTAGAAGCTGCAATGGCAAGACTGAACCTTTACAAGGCGGTTGAAATCATCACAACCAACGCCAAAGAAGGTATCGTTTCTTTCTCAGAAGGCGACGAACAAAGAATGATGTTAGCAGGATTAAGACGTTTTACAAAATATGTGAACACGCCAAATCCAATTGCATTAACAGAAAAAGTTGCTGCGTATTTTATTGAGAAAGGTTCTTACTAAAGAATCAATTTGATTAAAAAATAAACCCTCTGAATTTTTCGGAGGGTTTTTATTTATTACTTTTTATTGTATATTTTCAAAGTATTCTTCAATTTTTTTCCTAATTACTTCGATATTTTGAATTGTTTGAGTAAAGACTTGCTCTCTGTTATATTGTTTTAGTTTTTCTGTTATTCCATCCATATCTTGATAATCTCCTTCAAAAACAACATCTCCTACTTCATTAGTACGAAAATTTGACTTAAAATCTCTTTCATTCTTTATAAAATCAAATATTGATTCAAAATTTTGATGAATTATAGAATATTGTGTTTTAATATCTTTAGGAAAAATATATTTTTCTTTTGAAAAAACATTTGTTGTTTCAAAAAATTTATTTGTCCAATTAATTGCGAATTGTTTATAGCTTTCTGGGCTTCTATTCTCCGAGTTGCTAATTGTCTGAGTGATTGTTTTAAATTCTGTTAATTTCTGAAATAATTTACTGAGTGATTCAATTTGTAATTGATTGTAAACAGAAAATTTCATTTCGGTCTTTTTAAGTTCAGACTTATATTTTTCAAGTTTTCTTGTGATTATTATATTTTGAATTATATTAATTAATGCTAC
>WPCJ01042069.1_pt1 | contig 22652 bp, 27 predicted proteins | sample 5399831 | NCBI WGS metagenome assembly WPCJ01 (sample SAMN12869470, study PRJNA574797) | sludge metagenome | isolation source: wastewater treatment of pH10 | place: China:Beijing | collected 2019-05-20 | reverse complement strand
GGCGGCGCGCAGCACCTCAGCGACCAGGCCGCGCGCGTTGCGGGCCTGCGCCTTGCTGCGCTTGGCCTTGCCCGGCCGGACGCGGAAGTCGCTTTCCTCGCTCACGGCCGGGGTGCTTTCGGCCGAGAATGGCCTATGGTGCTATTCGAGGCGTTGATTTTGCTGGCTTTTCTCTTCCGCGCGGCACGCGCGCCGACCGACGCCCCCGCGTGAAGCCACGGAAAAGCCTCGGCTTTTCGGCGAAACGGGGCGGGCCTTGTATCTTGCCCTCGTCTGTCCCTGCCGTTTTTTCCCTCCCCAGCCACTTTCCTGCTCGGGACGGATGATGGGGATAAGGCGCGGGTCATCGCGGTCGGCCCGCGCGGGCGCGGGGGACGAACAGCGTGTCGGCCGGCTCATTAGACGGCGGAGCGGCGGAGTCCGCGTCGCCGGATGTTCGCCGATCGGTCGGCAGATCGGACGCAGCTTCTTCGCTGCCGAGCTGCGCAGCCACCGCTTCCGAAGCGGCGCTGGCGGTGCGGACGAACAGCCCAGCTCGTCGCCAGGCGAACGGATCGGGTGGCGCGCTCACCGCCACCTCCGCAGCGCCAGCCGTGCCAGCGATGGCCGTGAGCTGGGCGAGGTAGCCGACCGTTTCGGGCGGCAGCGGACGGCCGCGCGACAGGTAATCGTCGTAGCGGCCCGGTCCCGCATTGTAGGCGGCTAGCATCGCGCTCGCATTGCCGTAGCGGTCGTACATCTCGCGCAGGTAGGCCGCGCCCGCCATGATGTTGTCGCGCACGTTAAAGGGGTCGGGGCCGAGACCGTATCGGGCGCGAAGGTCGGCCCAGGTCGCGGGCATGATCTGCATCAATCCCATCGCCCCGGCGCGCGAGACCGCGCGGGCGTTGCCGCCGCTCTCGACGCGCATCACCGCCCATATCCATGCTTCGCGGATGCCGAACCTCCGCGCGGCGTCGGCAACATGACCGGCGTAGGGATGAGCCGCTGCCGATCGCGCAGCCGACAAATTCTGCGCCGTCGCCGCGACAGGCGCAGCGCCACCCGACAGCAGCGCGACGCCCAACGCCACCGCCGATCCGACTCCGCTCCGCCGCCAGCCTGCCAGCGTGCTCGCTACGTTCAAGGGTGCGCGCGCTGCGCCGGCCTGCGGCCGCCCTTGATCTACGCTGCGCGCGCCGGCCGGCCCGCGACCGAGCGGGACGAAGGGATGAGACGGCTTTCCCGCGAACAAAGGGATGATGGAAAAGCGCATCCGATCAGTCCTGCTCGCGCGACTTCGGCTGGCGGTTCCAGCGCAGCGACCAGGCCGACTTGTCGCCCGTGCTCTGGAACAGGGCGGCGCGGATCGGCTGCGCGAAGGCGGGATCGTCGATGCGCAGCGAGACGTAATCGCCGGCGCGTTCGCCAGTCTCGTTCCAGCCTGCGCCGATCTCCGGGCCTTCGCCGCTATCGCCGCGATGGACCCGCCAGTCCGGCGCCTTGTCGGCGTCGCTCGGCTCGGCCGGAACGATCGAGATACGGATGTCGAGCGTCGCCGTCTCGATGATGCCTTCGTAGCCGCTGGCGGTGCGGAAAAAGCTGCCGATCTGCATGGTGATCTCCTTTGGTTGGCAGTTGAGAAGGCGGGTCAGCGCCAAATGAGCGGCGCGTCGGGGGTGTCGCGGGTGAGGATCGGAATGGCGCGGCCAAGCACGGTCGAGGCCGGCAACGGCCCGAAATAGCGGCCGTCCATGCTGTCGGCGTGATCGGGATTCAGCATCAGCAGCTCGCCGACGCCCAACGTCCGGCAGCCCTGCCAGGTCGGCAATGGACGGCCTCGGCCGTCGCGCTCGCGGGCGATGGCGACGGGCCGCGCATCGACACTGACGACGGCGCCGATCCGGCACACGCGCTGCCCCGGCTTGGCCGCAACGTGCTTCAACAAAGGCACGCGCTCGCCGAGATAGCCACGTTCCGCCAGCCACCGCGCCAACGGCGCGGGCGGCGTCACGGCGACCAGCGCGCCGTGCGGGGGATCGCGCACGGGTTCGATACGATACAGCCCGGTCGGCGCACTCGCGCTCGCATTCCAGACGACGCGCGGTAGCGGATCGAACAAAGCGATGGCGGCGAATGATGCGCCGAACAGCGAAGCCGCCGTGGCCGTCGCAATCGTCCAGCCCCGGCGCGTCACTGTTCGATCTCCCGGCGCTTCAGCCAGGCGCGATGACGCTCCAGCGTGTAAGGGCGCGGCTCGTGTCCGGCGGAGATACGATTGTGAACATGACGCCAGTGGTCGGGCGCGGCGTCGCAGGGATCGACGCCGGCGGCCTCCGTCGCGTCGATCGCGGCGAGCACTTGACTGACTTTCGGCCAGCCCTCGATCTTGAGCAGGATGTCGCCGCCGGGCCGCACGAACGGCAGCGTCGTGAACGGCTCGCCGGTGCCGACCGCGCGCACGATGTCGATGCGCGAGCTGACCGTGCCGTAGTCATTCGCCGCCCAGCGGACGAACGCGAAGATCGCGCCGGGGCGGAAGCGAACGATGCGGCGGCGGCGATCGACGATCTCGTCCACCGCGACGCGGCCGAACCTGATCCAGTGCTCGATCCGCTTCTCGATCCAGGTCAGCTCGACACGGGTCATGCCGTCGTCGGACGGTTGGCGGTGGCGCATGGGTGACGGCGGGACGGTCATCGCCGGCTCCGGGCGATGGCAGAGTCCGCGCGCGGCATGAGGTCGTCTTGCCCCGGATCGGAGGTCGAATGCTTGATGCCGATATCGGCCCAGGCGCGGAGATCATCGACCGAATAGACGACGCGGCCCCCGATCCGGCGGTAGGCCGGGCCGGTGCCGAAATAGCGGTGCTTCTCAAGCGTGCGTCCCGAGAGGCCAAGAAAGCGCGCGGCTTCCGGTGTTCGCAGGAAGCGGGGCGGGAGATTGGTGGGCGTATCGGACAAGTGACGGCTCCTGCGGGCGGTGGCGGCAGGAGGCGTAATTGTCAGAATGAACGCGGCCGGGTGGGGTATGAAGATGTGCTGCTGCACGGATGCGACCCCCCTATAGGGGGTCACGCAGAAGGCTCGGATCAGCGGATGCGGAGCAGTTTGCGGTAGTCGCCGTTCATCATGGCGATGCCGTCGCGGACCAGGCGCACCACGAATGAGCGTGACGCCGACATTTTCCAGTCGCTCGCCGACAGCCGGGCGGCGTCGTCGCGGCCCAGGGCGGTTGCGATCTCACGATAGGTTGCGCCCTCGTCGCGCAGGTCGAGCGCGCGGAGCATAAGGTCGAGGCGCGCCAGCCGATAGGCGGTAAGCGGCCAACCGCGCGGCAGCGGCCCTTCCGCCCGACCGAGCAAGCGGCGGTGGAAGCGCAGCAGGCTGGCGATGCGCGTGATGAAATCCTTGTCGAGCGGTATGACGGCGGCGAGCGGCCGCCCGGGCTGCGGATCGCGCAGCCATAGCCGATGCTCACCAGCGGCATCGGCAACGATGACATGGCGTCCTTCAATTCCAGCCTGATCGGCGAGCAACTCGCCGAGTGCGCGGGGATCAACCGAAGTGGCGGTCTCGAATCCATCCGGTGCGGCGTCGAGAATGACCGTGACGGCGGTTAGCTCTGGGCGCCAGACAACCGGGTCTGAAAGGTCATCTGGCGCTGTGGCGAAAGGACAACCCCCATCGCCGCGCGAACGCCGTCTCGGCGGCGTTCTTTGCGACGGCGCCGTCCGCGATGCGCTTCTGCATCTGCGTATGTTCGGCGCGGTAGGTGCGGTTTCGGCGTAGAAACTCGGCGGCTAAATCGGCGCGCCCGAGGGCGTCGGGCAGTCCGCCGGCGCTCCGCTGGCGACGCCCTGGCGGCGTCGGCATTGCATCCTCCCAACCGCGCTTGGCACGGATTTCGGAGCGCAACATCTTCCGGTTGTCCTAGCTAGAATAGCGCAAAGACCGCGCACAACCGTGCAGCGAGGGCAGAGAGAATGCTTCCAAAATGGAGCTAAATCTTAACGGTTTAGCCGCTGTTCGCAGCCAAGCAGGTGCGCGTATCCGACCTCGGTCATCCAACGCGCGCGGGCAAGATGGGTCGCGTGCATCGTCTGGGCGCGATCAGGTTCCGCCGCTACGTCAATGTTGAAGATGGCGGCGGCAGCGTCACGCCAATCGGCACCATCCTCCTCGGCATCGAGCAATCGCAGGTAGGCCGCGAGATGGCATTCGTCGTAGCTAGTGAGCTGCGAACAATCAGGCGCGCAATCGTCGAATCTATCTGCGTCCATGCTGCCCCCGAATAGTCGCAGGCGTTAACCAATACGATCCTTGCGGACCAATTTCGATCCGCCGGTTCGACATAGTTGCAAGCAGAATCCGCACAGCCACACCAATCCCGCACGACCTGCTGGTTTGCGGTGCGCCCCCGCAAACAGCTCCTAGACCCGTAGTCGGGGAGTTGGAAAACCGCGTTTAGTCGGTTCCTGTGACCTTTAGCCCGGAAGCCTGTTGTATACATCACAGGCTCCCCGACCATGTGGTCAAGGATGGCGGCACCGTCACGGCCGGCGCCGAACCGCTAAACGTGGGGTTTCCACACCCCAGGCCGCCGCGTAGCGGCCCGCTCTCGTCATAGAATAATGTGCAGTATTTGGCCACCACCTAGCGCGAGCCGGGCGGCAGCCCGGCGAGCGCGCTTGCGGCCGGGCGGACTCCAGGACGCGCGATCGCCGCCGATCCGCTGCGGCGGATCGGCGCAAAAATGGCGAAGCCGCAGGGCCGGAAACTCCGGCCCTGCGGTGGCGGATAGTCAGGTGGCCTTGAGGCGCTGCATCCCTTCGGCCAGCGTCCAGAGGGCGCGATTGAGCGTCACGTTTTGGTCGATGCCGTTGATCGCGCGGGTCTGCGCCCGGCGTATGCGGCCCTCGGCGTTGCGCTTCCGGCCCTGCAACCCGCCCCGAACGACATTCTCCTGAATGACGTTGAAGGTGGTCCAAAGGCTGCGGTCCACATCTTCGCGGCGGCGCGGCTCGATGATCTGCTCTGGCCGGAGTGGGCTTTCGTCGTCGCCGTAGCGGGCAACAAGGCTTACCTCGCCAAGCAACCGCTGCTCGTCCGGGGAAAGCTGGATCGCCTTCATCGACTCGCTGGCGTCGATCAGCCGGGGGAAGTCCTCGGCGACGGTATAGACGCCTTCGATGATGTCATGCTCGATATTGCCTTTGTGCGGCACGCGGACTTCCTCGAACCGCTCGCCCGCAATCATGCTGTTGGTGCAGACGAAGCGCAGCATCCCGGCGAACATCTGATAGGCGCTCGTCCCGTCATGGCTGTTGACGATGATGACCTCGGCGGCCTCCGGCTTGCCGATACCGTCGTCGCGGCGAAGGCGCAGCATGTGCTTGGCGTGACCGTGACGGCTGCCGTCGCGCGGAACCGACTGAACGGCGAAGAACGGGAACCATCCCTCCCGGCGCAACCCCTCCACGATGTCGATGGTCGGGACATAGACATACCGCTCCGAACGGCTGTCATGCGCCTCGCGGGCGAAGATGGACGGGACGTGGCGATAGAGCGCCTCGTTGTCGAGCGGCTCCCGGCCGCTGATCTGATGGGCGTTGCGGCCGAACCGGGTAGCAAGCTGGTAGTGCATTTTGACCTCCTTGGGCTTGGGTTTCCGCGCAGCGGAGCGCCGCGCTGAAACCCTGCCCGTCGGCGAGACCGGGGGTGCAACCGGAGTGGGCGGCTTCGCGGGGAACCGGCTGCACGGAACGGCGCAGCCGTGGAGGAAGCTGGGCGGAAGCCGCTCCGAAGGGCGCTGGGGGCAGCGCCCCAAGCACCTCTGACAACATGCCGGGCCTACGGCCCGTCCGCTTTGAAAACCGGCGAAACAAACGCACGAAGGCGCCCCGCTCCGATGGAGCGGGGCGCCGTGTCGGGGTCAGCGGGACCAGATGAGCGCGTATTCACCGGCGGTGTCGGTTTCGGACAGCGTAGCGTAGATGGGAGCCGGGAAGCTCGGATCGTCCAGCTTGACCGAGATGTAGTCGCGGCCTTCGCGGCTGGTCTTCTTCCAGGCGGCGCCGATGTCCATATTGCCGGACTGGATGCGGAAGTCGGGGGACTTCTCGCCTTCCTTCTCGATCGGGCGAAGGGTCGCCTTGGTGTTGAGGGTGAGCGTCTTGATAACGCCGGTAAACTCGCCCTTGCTGTTGGCGGTGAATGTGCCGATCGTGGCCATGTCGTAATCTCCTACTTGCTCGGGCCACGCCCATCGCGGCCTCGATGGCTCGGCGTCGGCCGGGGCGCGATCGACCCCGCACCGCTTGCGGCCGCAACGCAGTGGAGGTTGGGTGGCGGGCGGTTTTTTTGCTTCGCGATGCAAAGCCGTAGGCGGCGGAAAAAAGCCGGACGACACCCTTGCGGGAAGGCGATCGGCTTCGGTCAGACAAGCCATTGGGGAGGCCGCCGGGTGTCCGGCTCAGAAGTCAGGGAGTTTCGTATGATCGGCGATTATGTCGGCAACTCTGCCAACAGCCTTGCGCGATGTTCATCCTACGTTCCAAGGTGATTTGCCGATTCGACCAGAGGAGACCGCGGAGGTTCACAAGGGGGAGAAGGAAAAGGTGGCGCAACTGTTTTCGCAGGATCAGCTCGAAGCCATCGCTGGCGCGCTAGGCGACACGGAAACGGGACTCAAAGGGACCGAGATTGCGATGCTGATAGCGACCTGTCAGATGACCGATCCGGGCGAGATGACCAAGCGGCACCGCATCTACAACGCCTTCGCCGCTAGCCAGAACTCCCGGCAGGACCGCACCCGCATCCTCGGCTTCATCCGCCATGCGATGAGCCCCGCCCGCTATAGTCGCGAGCCGCACCGTTACGAGCCCATGCGCGCCAGTCTCAACCAGGCCCTCGCCTTCGCCGGCCTCGTGGTTAGCGAAGCCGGAAAGATTGAAACAGTCGAACAGGCGACCACCTTGCCGGAAGCGCAGCGCCGCGCGAAGGAATTGCGCACCGATTTGGAGACGCGCGGCGTTCACCCGGACGTGCTGCGCTTCTGCCGCGCGGAGCTGCTAGCCGACGACTATTTCCACGCGGTTCAGGAGGCGGTGAAAAGCGTCGCCGACAAGATGCGGGTCAGGACGGGCCTGTCAGATGATGGGGGAACGCTGGTGGACCGCGTGCTGGGCGGCGATCCCCCGATGCTGGCGATCAATACGCGCGGCACGGCCAGCGAGCGCAGCGAGCAAGGCGGCTTCGCCAACCTGGTCAAAGGGGTGTTCGGGATGTTCCGTAATCCGACCGCCCATGAAGCGCGTATCCATTGGCTTATGACCAAGACCGACGCCGAAGATCTTCTGACGCTCGTCTCCCTCATCCATCGTCGGCTCGATGCCGGCCATATGCCGCCGCGTCCCTGATCTTGCGCGAGGAAAAGCGCCGCGCCCGGAAAGGGCGCGGCCGCGATTTTTTGCCGGCGACAAAAGGAAGGCCGGGACCGCTCACGCGATCCCGGCCCAAGCCGCTATTCGGCGGCGACGGCGTGGGACGCTTCGCCGTTCTCCGCTTCGGTATCGGAAGCCTCCACTTCGGACGGCTGCTCCACGCTTTCCACGTCCTCGACCTCGACGGATGCGGGCTGCTCTGCTTCCGGCTTCGGCGTCCGCAGCACGGCGGGAAGCCAGCCGCTCCCGGCCAGAAGCTGCTCGGCGGCTTGCGCCATGTCCGGCTTCTTCATGTCCGCGATACGGCGAGCGGCATCCTCCGACACGCCTTCGGACACAGCCGCCACGATATGCGCCTTGGTGACGCGGCCAAGGTAGCTGTCCACGGTCGGCGCCCAGTCCTTCGCCACGTCCAGCGCCAGTGCGGTCGCCAGCCTGTCCGCCGTTTGCAGCGTCCGGGGCTTGCGGTCCCACGGCAACCGCAGCGCATTGACGGTGCGGGATGCGCAATGCGCCAACAGCGCCAATCGCTTCTCATCGTCCAGACCAACAATGAAGCCCCACAGGTCGGCAACATCACGCGGCATCCGCTCGGCCCATGCCTCGCGGGCCTCGTTCGCGGTGGCGACCAGCGGGGTGTCCTCGATCCCGTCCGCATGGCTGCCAAGCGGCGTCACGGTCGGACGAACCTCAAGGCAACCGGCCTCGGCATAGCTGTAGAACAGTTGCGCCGTGAGCGTGTGGGTCAAGGCGATCAGCGCCAGATCGGGCCGCTCGCCAAGCGCCACGCGCAAAGCCAGCGTCCGGTGGGCGGACAGGTCGCGGGTAAGGCTGTCGGAAATCGGCTTGCCCGGTTCCTCGTCCTCGTCCTCGTCCTCGATCTCCTGCGCGTCCTCGTCACCGTCCTCGGTCGGCTCATTCTCTACGGCCTTCGGGTCGATTGCGTCGCCCTCGTCCTCCGGCTGCGGATCGGCCGGCGCTTCATCCTCGGGACGGACAAAACCGCGCTCGAGACGGGGAACGCCGTCATGGTTCAGCACCACGAACACGCCGCCATGCGCGATCACGTTGGCGTCGTAGGCATGGCGCTTCTCGGAGATGGCGTCGATCTCGTCGGAGACCGCCTCCAGCTTCTCCGCAACGTCCTCGGGCATCTCGTCATAGGACGAATAGCCTTCGGCAAGCTCGTCATGCTCGGTGGACAGCGCCTCCAGCCGTGCCTCGTCCTCGTCGGACAGGGCGATGGTCTGCGGATAGAAGCGCCGCATCCCGTGGGCGTGGGGATAGTCGATATGCGCCTCGGCCCATTTCCAGCCTTCGGCCTGAACCTCGCCTGCGATCTCGCGCAGCTTCTCGGCGGCGAGCATGTCGAGCAGGCCCGCATCCTCGAAGAACCCGCCCCGGTCCTCGCTGAACAGGTCGCGGATGATATTGCCGCCCGCCTCGACATAGGCGTCGGCCCCGACGAACACCGCGCGCCGGTCGGTGGCCGGAACATTGCTGGCGGTCATGTCGCGCCGGATGATCCATGGCTCGCGATTGTGATGCAGGTTCTCGAATACCTGCTCCTGCCGGGCATGGTCCTCGGTGATCGCGAAGGCCATAAGTTGGTCCAAGGTCAGCCCATCGTCGCGATAGACCTGCAACAGCTTAGGACTGACAGCGCCCAAACGAAGTCGTTGCTTCACCACGGAAGCCGACACGCCGAACCGCGCGCCGATCTCCTGCGCGCCCCAACCCTTGTCATTGGAAAGCTCTGCGAACCGCTCGAACTGATCGGCGGGGTGCATGGGCGTCCGGGTCACGTTCTCGTCCAGACTGATCTCGGAGGGATCGTTCTGCGTATCCAGCCAGCAGCGCACAGGCTCGGACTTCTTGATCTGCTTGCGCTTGGCGCGCAGCAGCATCGCCAGCCTGCGGCCCTCGCCAGCGGTGACGAGATAATAGCCGGTCGGCGTGCCGTCCTCTTTGACCTCCGGCTCGACGACAAGATTCTGGATCAACCCCTTGTGCTGGATCGAAGCGGCCAGCGCCTCGATAGCGGCTTCCCCATGCGGCACCTTGCGCGCGTTGCGCGGGGACTTCTTGAGCTTGGCCAGCGGCACGAAAATCTCGACGCCCGACACAGGCTCGGCGGCTACTGTTTCGGTAACAGCGTTCATCACACTTCTCCTTCAAAACCACACGCACCCCGGAATGGGGTGGGCGGCGAAAGAGCGACCGGAAGGCTCGCCGGCGGAGCCGGGCAGCATCCGCAGGACCGGAACGCAGAGGAGGTAAGCGCGGAACGCGCGTTGCGGCTCGGCGCGGCGGGCCTAGAGGGAAGCGACGCCCACCCCATCTCGGGGAGTGCAACGACCGTCAAAGCGATCGGGCCGGCGCAGCCCTGGCCCGATCTCCGCAGCTTGGGAAAGACACAAATCCGCGTCGGCGGATTTGCCATTCGGCGCGCGAGCGCCAATCCCGCCATGCTGATCGTTACCGGCACGGACGAGACCCGTTAGGGGCTCGGTCGGAGCGAAGCGGAGATAGAGCGGCGGTCCCGCAGGGAGGCGCCAAAGTATCTGCCTTCCCATATACTTGCTCCTGCCGCTCCAATGCCGTCGGATTTTGGAACGACGTGAAGTTCGACGATTGCTATGCTTGAGACATGACGACTTGGCCCGACATTGCCGAAGACGCGATCGACTGGTTTCGCGCCGTGTTCGCCGAGGCGAACCGCAAAGTGACCGAACGCTTGGTCAATGTGCCCAATATTCGCGAGACCGCCCTCGACGATGGGCTGGTTGAGGCGGTGATACCCTTTTCTCCGCCGCGGCTGTTGTCCTCGGGCGCGATCGTCGAGATGAACGTCCACAATATCGGGGGCCTGCGCCGTTTGGGCCGCTGGGAAACGGCGGACATCGCGGTGCTGGTCTTCGTCTATCGCGCCGGGACATTGCTCGCGCAGAAGATCGGGCTGCTGCAATCCAAACGGCTCTACCCCCTCAACAATGATGTCGAGGACGATGATCCGGTCGGCTTCGCCTATGGCATGAACGCCTTTCTGCGCAGCGATCCGAAATCACCACTGGGCAAGGCGCATCGCCAATTCGAGTTCTCGGTGGATTGCACCTATGGGGCGCTCACTGCCGGCAGCGACCAGGTGGAGGTGATCCGGCGCCTCAATGACGAGTTCGGCGATGCCGTCTATTACCTGTTCTACAATCCTCCAATGATCCCGACGACCGTGCGCTATCCAGTGGCGTCCTATCAGAGCGTGAACCACCCTCCGCTCGGCTGCCGGGTTTATTCGATGGCGGACGTCGATGGCGTTCTGGAAGCGTTGGACGAAGGCGCTGCGCCGACTCTTGCCGCGCTGGAAGCGGCGGGACCGGCGAGCAACTGGCGGCTGGAGACCTGGGCGGCCGATTTGCTGCTGCGCTGCAAGGTGGGTCAACAGTTTGGCGAGGATCGGCAGGAGATCGTCGGACGGCTGATCGAGCGGCGCTCGGGACCGATCGCGGCGGCGATTGCGGTTTCGATCGCGCTGCCGGAGGGGTGATGGTGTGACCGATTGGGGGGCATTCGCGAACCAGTGGCAGACGCTGATCTCAAGCGGGCTGGCGATCCTAGCGGCGCTGATCGGCGCCGGTTTCGTCTATCACCAGACACGCCAGGCGCGCAGGTTCGAGTTGGACCGGCTGGGCCGGCGCCATGCCGCCGCGCGCTCGACCTTGCCGCTCGTGCTCAGCAGCATCATGGAATATGCGCGGACCGTCGCCAGAGACCTGCGCCGTCTCTATCTGGCCGCGCCGGGTAATCATATTGAGCGCGAGGCGCTGATTGCCTGGGAGATTCCGCCATTGCCGCAAGGCGAGACGGCCGCGCTCGCCGAGGTGATAGAAGCCGCGTCCAATGAAGTGGCGGAGGTGATCGCCGATTTGCTCGGTCGCCTGCAAGTTCAAGTCGGCCGACTTCGCGGTTTGCACGCCGATGTGGTGGCGGGCACAGCCGGCCGCCGCAATATCCTCAAGTCCGAGATCGAAGAATATATTCAGGACATCGCCGATATTCATGCGCGCTGCGAACTGCTGCTCGACTACGCACGCCGCGAGGCTGATACGGTGCAGCCGATGCCGCTGGCCGCAGACAAACTGCGCGCCCTGTTCCTGATGGGGTTCCACGAGGGGGCGTTCGACAATGTGAAGGCGACCATCACGCGAAGGGGGCCGGGCGTGCTTCCTTCAACCATGTCGGTGTGGCGCAGGGCTTGGAACAGGATCGCCGCGATTTGGAAGGCTCGCTCCGAATGACGAGTTGGCCGCCGGACTTGGTTCCGCCGCCACGATCGGAACCGCTGTTATTGCCCTGGCCAGCGCCGGGCCGGCCCGGCGGCTTTATCCAGTTCGACGACGCCGAACAGTGGCGGGCCTTCGTCGCCAGCCTCGCTCTCGACCCGCTCATTCCGCAGATCGTGCAGGCCAAATATGCGCGGGCTCAGAAGCTCTATCTCTTGGGCTGGATCGACCTTGATTTGGTGAAGGCCGGTGAGCTGGTTGCGCTGACAGCCTTGGAGCTGGCTCTGAACGATCGCTACGGGGCCGACGTCAAGCCGCTTCCCAGGAAGCGACTCGATCCGTCCACGGCGCTAATGGCGACCCCGCCCCGACGTTCGTTCAATGCGCTGCTCAAGGATATGGTCACGAAGGACGGGCTAACCGACGGGCAGATTCCCATGATCGCCCGGTGCGGCGGCACGGCCATCGGCCAGTTGACCGGCGAGACGAAGCCGACCCTTGCCGATCGCCGTAATGCCTTGGCGCACGGCGATCCGTTCGACGGCTTGCCCACGGGCGGCCTCCTGGAACTGGTGCGGGATCTGATCGGGTTCGCCTATCGGCATTATCTGGCCGAAGTGGGACAGGCTCGCTAAGTTGAAATGTCGCGATAGAGTATCGAGGCCGAGTCTGTTGGGGGCGAAGACACAAGATGCAAGGACCGGATGAAGGTCATCGGCCCAAGAGGAAGACGCCCTATAATGAGCGCTCCGACCTCGAAAAATTGCAGTCCCAATGGAACAAGCTGTCCGGGCTGCATCTTCGCGATGAGCCGTCCGCAGCGATCGTGAGATGCTCAACCGCAGCGGAGATCGCGGCGAATTATGCGATCCGGCATGAATGGGCGCGACAGACCGAGTTCGATGCGGTCATCGTCGATCAATTCCTGATGTGGGCCAATGGCCTTCGCGGAAAGGTCGAACGGCTATTCGTCCCGATCTATTTCGCGCGGCCGAAGAAGAGCAAGACAGCGAAGGCGCTGATCGCGTCGGCCGAGAAAATCAACAAGGTCCGCAACGAGGTGGTCCATCAGGGGCGCTTCAGCAATGCCGCCGAGGCAGGCGAGGTTATCGCCGAGGCCAAGCGCTTCATCGACATGATCGTCGGCCTCTCCCAACCGGATTTCGATATTCAGGACCGTTCGCGTTCATGAACGACGCGCCGCCGCAATCGCCATGCACGCGCACAATCTATGACCGGCAACAGCGGGGCGCGTGGCTGGCGGAATTAGATCGCATCTGCGGCAGTGTTGTCATTCTGGAGGGGCAATGGACTGGTCACAACTAACCGGAGCCCTGATCGGTCTCGTGGGGGTTCCTCTGGGCATCGTCTTGGGAGAATTATTGAGGCGACGGCAGAGAGCAGAACAATTCGCAGCGGCGATCTTCGCCAAGCGTCTCGAAGCCTACGACACCCTTATAAATATCCTATTCGAGAGCCATCGGATCGCGAACGAAGTGATCGACAATCCGGAACTGTCGGCGGCCGAGCGGCACGAGCTGATCTCCGCAGCCATCATGCCGATCGCGGAACACACAACGCGCAGCGTCCTCTATATAGACGAGGAACTGGGCGCCCATTGCACCGCGCTTTTCATGGGCGTGGAAGACCTGCGCGACCTGATAGAAAGCGAGCGGCAAGCGCGGCTCGCGCAATTCCGACGGGATTGGAGAGAAACACGCCGGATGATCCTTGAGGACTCAGGTGTCATCAAGGTCAATCGGCTGTTCCGGGACATCAATCGCCCCACGATCAGCTCCCCCGTTATCGAGCGAATTAGAGAATTGCGGCGCGAGCAGGATAACGAAACCTGAGGCGACCTGTGCCCAGGCAGCGGAGATAGAGCCTCGGTCCTATGGGTGGCGTCTATGCTTGTTCTACAAGCAAACTTTTCAGATTCCGCATGATCGTGGCGGATATATCGGCCGGCGGAATTCCGTGCAGACGCGCCAAGCCTTCCACAGCGATCCAGACATCGCTCGGCGTGGTCGGACGGGCGTCGGTCTGAGTGAACGGTCCATCCGTTTCAGTCAGAACGCGATCCAACGGGAGCGCCTTGGTTACCGCCGCGCGTTTTTCATTGGTGAGCATCTCCGCGTTCACCGAAAAATAGCAGCCGAGATCGAGAGCTCTTTTGGCCTCCGCTGCTGTACCAGTGAACCAATGAAGCACCACGCGCCCACGCGGGGGCGGCATGTATTGCTCAATCATATCGAGGACGGCCTTGGTCGCGCGGACGCTATGCGTCGTGACGATCTTGTTCCCCGCCGCCGCGCACAGCGTCAGCACGCGAGCGAAAATCTCCTTTTGCGTCTCAAACGACCTGTAGAACCGCGGGCCGGCGTCCAGCCCGACCTCGCCCACATAGCGAGTGCGCGGCAGCAATTCCTCCCATAGCCCGATCTCATGAGCACGTTCGGCGACCAGTTGAGGATGCAGGCCGAGAGCCGCTCGGACGTGACGGGTGGCCGACGCCAGTTCATGGTTCCGCGGCCAAGCCTTTGGCGTAGTGGTCACGGTGAGGGTGAACACGCCATCGCGCTCGCAACGCTCCACCGCGGCCGCGTGGTCGGGGTAGAGATCGAGGTGGCAATGAAAATCGACGAGACCCGATCGCATGGGGCCTCTTACGACGGTGCGGCGCGAACGCCAGTCAGCAAGCGCCCAACCTCCTTCAATCCCCGGCGATAGACATCGGCCAGGTCATCGTGGCGTGATGGATCATCATAGAGCGGCCCCGGCTTGTGGATGAGGGCCTTTGCGAGTTCCGGGCGCTTTGATAGCCGCGCGATTGCGATCTGGAAGGATCGGACCTGCTGACCTTCGGCCTGCCTGGTGTCCAATGTGGCGGCCTTCAGGTCGGGAACACCATAAACTGTCGAATCCTTGCCTCGCAGAGAAGCCCGCCGAATGAGACATGGCAGGCAGTATCCACAGTGCCCCTGCGGCTTCTTGGTCCAGCGCCCCTTCGTTGGTGACGAACATGATAGCGACAGCGGGGCGAGCTGCTTTAACAGGGCCGGATTGGCGCATTGGGCGACCATCTCCCCCTTGGTCTTGTCCCAATAGTGATTCTCGACCTTCCCTTCGACGCCGAGCGCACTGAGCAAATCGTTCCACCGGGCCATGTAGAAAGGATGCGTCGTCCGAGTGCTGAGCGCGCCGAGCCGAAGCCGATCAAGCGGCACGTTGAGCGCGATTAAGCCGTTTTCCGGAACCTTGAGCACGAAGTCGCGGTCGAGCGCGGTCCCGGCGGCGACGCCCAGTGAGAAGAATAGGAACGAGCGGCCGCGCGTGGTGTCCTCCGATCCGACATCCTCTACCAGCCCGCTATCGAAGCTCATCCACACCCGCAGTCGATCGAATGCGGATGATTTGTAAGCGGCTTTCAACCCTTCGAAGCAGTGCTCCTGCGACTTGCTCACCAGCCCTTCGCCCGCATGGCTGACTAGGAGCGGCGTCTCGCCCGCATTCAAGCTGTCGATCGCGCCGATCAGACTATCCAGGCCGCCGGAGAACAGACTCACACCATCGAACGGGACGGGAATAAGGGTGGGTGCCGCGGCGGGAACCAGCTTCGCATAGCCCTTGGCCCGTTTGCGGAATCCGACATCCCACCTGTCGCCGGTCAGGAAGTTCAAGGCGCGGACCAGAATGGGCGCGGCAGCTGTCCATCGCACCGGATCGCTTACGGGAACGACCAGCCGAATCTCGCGCGTCCAGGAATCCTGTGATTGCGTCGAACGGGAGATGCGGGTATCCGCTGCGTGAACATGCGCCGCGACCACGAGCATGTCCGCGCCGATTTCGCTGGGGGTCAGGTGCAGCGCCTTGAGGTCGGCCAATGCGCGACCGATCCCGTGATCGAGACGCTTGCCCGCCACCAACTGCAAGGTCGATGCAACCTCGTCGCGCGCCTTGGGGACGCGGGTCTTATCGTCCTCGCCGAAACGACCGATGATGACGTGACGCCTCATTTTGCTGCCTCCCCATCGCCCATCGTCTGCAACACGTCGAAAGCGGATTGATAGACGTTGGTCACGAAGCCCATCACCGCATCAGGGGTCAGCGACTGGATGTTGACGCCCGCGGCGTTGATGGCGTCGCTGACTCCGCGCTGGATGAAATCACGCAGTTGCGCTTGAACCCTCTCGGCCGCGCGTGGGTCGGCCGGCAAGGTGACGACCTTGGTGCCGATGTCGTTGCAGATGCGCGCCTCGATCGCGTGGGTCGCGTATAGTTCGAAGACGGTCTGGATTTGGCCGGGCGTCAGCGCGTCGATGTCGGCGATGCCCGCACCGGCGAGATCGGCGATCGTCTCGACAAAAGCGTCTCGCGCGATGCCCTCGTCGATCGACCCGCCCTCGGGGCAGATGTAATCGGCGAGTCCCGCGAACACCTCCTCGATCGGCCGCCCGGCGAGGCTTTCGAGGTTGAGCGTTCGCAGCGCTTCGCGAACGCCATTGGCGCTGGCGTCGTTGAGGAAACGGACGAGCCCGGCGCCCGAGCCCCGCGATGAGCCCATGCGCTGCGCGGCCTGGCGCGAACCGCCCGCCGATTTGGACACATATTGCGAGACAGCGCGGCCGAGACTCCTGCGGTCGCTGCCGCCCGAGCTTACGAAGCGCGTGAAATTGTTTCGGGCCGACGTGAAGCGATCCGATGCTCCTGCCGGCGCGGTTGGCCGAGGCGCCGGCGCGGACGGAACTGCAGGAGGCGATCCATCAGATGACAGGGGTTGTGCCCCGTCGCCATCGCCTGCCCCCGTGCCGGCCCCGCCGTCACCGTCACCCTGTAGCCAACTCGGAATGAGGGGTGTGCCGCCGCCGGCACCCCCATAGGCGTTCGACGTGCCCATCAGCGCCCACCTTTCCGCGTGCGCAGCGCGGCGCTCGCTGTCGTCTTCAGGAACGACGACTGGGACGTCGACCACCCTTGGAGGAGCTTTTCGAATCGAGCTACGGCGTCGGAATCCTTGATGATGCCCTCCCAGCCGGATGCGGGCCACGGCCCGCACCGGTCGGCCGGCAAGGCTTCGAGCAGGTCGAGAAGATTGGCTTGCAGTGTCGGGTGCGCGCGAACCAGCACGGCGAGCCCGTCGATGCCGGGAGGCGCCGTATCGAAAGCGTCTCCGCCCATGACGCGACCGCGCAGTTCCTCGAAGACCTGCGCGGCCTCGGCCGGAACGAGCTGCTTGAGTTCACCTTCGAACGCCTGGACCGCAAGTTTCGGGCCAAGCAGCTTTTCGACCACCGCCGCCAGACGCCCGAGGACAGAGGCCGCGCCGAAGTAGTCCTTCCGATCCTTGGTCACGAACAGATAGGGGCGCAGATCGACTTCGGCCAAGGCCGGTGACAGCCGCGCCCAGGCCCGTATCGCGTCGGCCGCTTTCCATTCCGTCAGGATGGCACTGTCCTTGGAATCCGGCACGGCGGTCGGCTTGGCGTCATCCACTGAACTGATCTTCGGCCCGGTCCGCTTTGTCTTGGCGGCTGGCTTCTCCTCCGACGCGGCGGCTTCGAGCGCTACCAAATCTACGCAACGGCCGTCCGGATCGCGGGCGGCGGCGCTGGCGATCTGGTCGAACAATCTGGAGAGGAACCGTTCGGCTAGCATAAGTTTCGCAAGGACGGGCAGCTTCACCTCTTCTCCAAAGCCGCGAGCGAGCGCAGTTTGATGGCGGAGCAGCAAGGTGTTCAGGAAGCGCTTGATCTGCCGCGGATTGCCCTGAGTGCCGCTAGCCAGGATCGGACCGATCTGATCGCTCAAGGTGAGCGCATTCTGGATCAGACCGGCTTTGTCGCCCAAGGCGGTCTTAACCGTCTGCGCGTCGAGCCCGGCCGTTTGCCAAGGGCGTTTGAGCAATTCACGCGCGACGATGATGAGCGCCGAGTAAGCGGGATCGTCCTCGCCAAGCTCGGCGCCGATGAGCAACAGGGTGACGTAAATGCGGGTTTCGGTCTCGCCCAAAGCCGGAATCCGAAACGGTATCTGGATCAGCTTTTCGAGATAGTTGCGCGCATAGTCGCGGGGGCCAGTCGTGTCCGGCAGCTCGGGGAAATGCTTGCGCACAGAATATTCGATCATCGCCTCGTCGGCCGCGACGATGAACGCGGTGCGGGCGGTGAATACGAACAGGCGGACGGCTTCGAGGGTTTCAATCGCCGTGTCCGGCAGGCAGCGGTCGAGATCGTCGATGAGGACGATCAGTTGCTTGACGCCCGCCTGCTTGAGCAGGTCGTCAAAGGCTTTCCGAAACGCCTCGATCTCTTCGGGGACATTCTTCGACTCTCCCGGTTTCAGGAGCCCCTGCACACCGTCGATGGCCTTGTCATAATTCTCCTGCGTGGCGAGTTTCGAGGGATCGGAGAAGATGCCCTTTAAGGTGCCGACAACCGCGCCGATCTGATCGGCTGTGGGGATGCCGGTGAACGCGGTGAAAGCGAGACCGCCCCCATGCCGCGCGATCTTGAGCCAATCGATTCGCCGAAAGATGTCTTTCACGGCCACGCCGGCCTGGGTGAGCAATGGACGTTTTTCGACAAGCCCGGTGACGATGCCCTCGATCAGCGCGATCTTGGCGTCTTCGAATCCTTGGAAGCGCCAGCCGTTGAACTTGATGCAGAGCACGTCCTCATCAGAACTGAGGCCGTTCTCGATCATCTCCAGGATGCTGGACTTTCCCGCACCCCAATCACCATGAACCCCGATCGTTACGGCGCGTTCAGGCTTTTCGCGCAGCAGCTCGATGATGGTCTTGGCGATCGCCTCGTTGTTGAGGAGATCGACCTTTGTCTCATTGTCAGTGAGAATCATCCCGCCCCCGTTTCCGCCCCGCGACTCGCAGCGGTTGTAATAGTGAAGCCCCGCACGCAACACTGCCGGAAGAAAATAGGTTTCGCCATATGTTGTACCGGACCTTGGGCAAGTCCAACGAGGAGAACCCGGGCAGATTCTTCTTCTATCGGACTGATTCACCGGGATGTGATGCCAAGAATGGTGTGATGCCAGCGAAAGGCCCCACCTTGACAAAGTAATGCGATTTCCTTACATTCTGCGGGTGAAGGAGATTAGCCATGCCCGCGTTGCTCGAAGAAATCAGCACCATCACCGCCAAGGGTCAGACCACCATTCCGAAGTCGGTCCGCCAGGCACTCGGCGTCGATTACGGCGGCAAAATCGCCTTTCGCGTCGATGAGCATGGGGTGTCGGTGCATCGCGCCGATGCCGAGCATGACGATCCGGCGATCGATAGCTTTCTGACGTTTCTGGCCGAGGACATCAAACGCCGGCCCGAGGCGCTGACCGGGCTGTCACCCGCGCTCGCCAAGCGTATCGCGGCGCTGACCGAGGGCGTTAAGGTCGATCTCGATGCGCCGATCGACGGCGATGTCGATCTCTGATGATGGTCGTCAACGGGTGGCAGCTTATTGCCCACCCTTTGTTTCTCGATCAGTTCGAGAAGCTGGGGGCGGCCGTTGCGCGTCTGCGGGAGAAAGACCCGCGTGGCTGGCGCAAGTCGGCCAATGCGAAGCTGCTGGAAGCGCTGCGTCAGCTCGTATTCGAGACAATTCCCCAAGACCCCACGCGCCCGGACTATCGGCAGGGCGGCACGTTGGGCGACGACCGCAAGCACTGGTTCCGGGCGAAGTTCGGCGGCGGCCGGTTCCGGCTGTTCTTCCGCTACAGCACCAGCGCCAAGGTTATCGTGTTCGCCTGGGTGAACGACGAGAACACGCTGCGCACCTATGGGTCGAAGTCGGACGCCTATGCGGTGTTCCGCAAGATGCTCGACAAGGGCAATCCGCCCGACAATTGGGCGGCGTTGTTGGCGGCTGCGAGCGAGTCGGAAACACGGGAGCGCTTGGCGGCGGCCTCGCCAGAGCCGCCATGAGCCCCTATCTGCGCTACGCCCAGCCGAACCATTTGCACCCGGCGCAGCCGGGCATCAGCGTCGGCGCATGGCCCTGTCTCGCAAACGTCGTCGTCGCGTGCCGCGCGGCTGGTCGGACGGTCTCGACGACCTGCACGACTATATGCAGGCGCCAGCGAAGCGGGCGCCGTCCCGCGCACGCGGCATTAAAGAAAACGGGCCGATCATTGTCACGGACGATTGGCCCGAACGGGTTCCGATCGGCGACGCCGAGTTGCGCGTCATCGAAGGCCATTTGCGCAAGGAGCTGGACGACCTGTTCGGACCCTTGCCGTGAGATGAGGAGGTTCATGCCATGACAGACGCAGCCCTTCGCGTCGAGGACACCCCGCCGGTCATGGCGATGGCCCGCGCCGCGCTCTATCTGCGCGTCTCCACCGGCCGCCAGGCCGAGAGCGACCTGTCGATCCCCGACCAGCGCCGGCAGATCGAAGGCTATTGCCTGTCGCGCGGCTGGGAGGTCGCGGCCGAGTTCGTCGAGCCCGGCAATACCGCGACGGATGACCGACGCCCCGCTTTCCAGGCGATGATCGACGCGGCGATGCAGAAGCCGTCGCCGTTCAACGTAATCCTCGTCCACAGCTTCTCGCGCTTCTTCCGCGACCAGTTCCAGTTCGAGTTCTACGTCCGCAAGCTGGCGAAAAACGGCGTGCGGCTGATCTCGATCACGCAGGATTTAGGCGACGACCCGATGAGCGTGATGATGCGCCAGATCATGACCCTGTTCGACGAATATCAGTCGAAGGAGAATGGCAAGCATACGCTGCGGTCCATGAAAGAGAACGCGCGCCAGGGCTTCTGGAACGGAGCGCGTCCGCCGATCGGCTATCGGATCATCGAGGCCGGGCACCGCGGAGCGAAGGTCAAGAAGAAGCTGGAGATCGACCCGATCCAGGCCGAGACGGTGCGACGCATCTACCGGATGGCCCTGAACGGCGTCGATGACAATGGACCGATGGGCCTCAAGGCCATCGCGACCTGGCTCAACGACAACAATATCCGCACCCGCGACGGCGGTCGTTGGGGCCTTGGGGCCGTGCATCAGGTGCTCACCCGCACGACCTATATCGGACAGCACAAGTTCAACTACCGCGACTATCGCACCAAGGCGCCCAAGCCCGAGAGCGAGCACGCCATCATGGAAGTGCCCGCCATCGTCTCGGAAGCGGAGTTCGAGGCCGTGCAGCGGTCGCTTAAGGCTCGCAGCCCGAAGATGATGCCGCCGATGGCCGTGGGCGGCCCAACGCTGCTCACGGGCATCTGCTTCTGCGCGTGCTGTGGCGGGGCCATGACGCTGCGCACCGGCACCAGCAGCGTCGGCCGCGAATATCGCTATTACACCTGCTCCACGAAGGCGCGGCAGGGCGCGAAGGGTTGCCCCGGCATAACGGTTCCGATGGATCGGCTGAACGAAGCCGTGGTCGGGCATCTGGAATGGCGGCTGCTCGATCCGAAGCGGCTTGAGGAGATGATGGATCAGATCCTCGAACGCCGCGACGAATGGGTGGAGCAGCGACGGCTCCATGTTGCCGATCTGGAGCGCCGCGCGACCGAGGCCGAAGCGAAGCTCAAGCGGCTTTATGACGCGATCGAGAATGGCGTGATCGATGTGAGCGATCTGTCGCTCAAAGATCGAATCGCGGAGCTGACGGCCACGCGCGACCAGGCCAGGGGCGACGCCGAGCGGGCGGTGACGCATATCGAGAAGATCGGCCCGGCCATCACGCCCGAAAGCCTGCGGGCCTTTGCAATGGCGGCGCGCAGGAAGCTGCGCCAGGGCGACGGCTCATTCGCCCGCGATCATGTCCGGGCCGTCGCCCAGCGGGTCGAAGTGGTCAGCAAGACGGAGGTTCGCATTCGCGGCCTACGCAGCGAACTGCTTCGCACCCTCACCGCCGCCTCTGGCGTAGAGGCGGCGGTGCTAGGCGTTCGTGGTTTTGAACTGAAATGGCGCACCCGAAGAGATTCGAACTCCTGACCCCCAGATTCGTAGTCTGGTGCTCTATCCAGCTGAGCTACGGGTGCGCACCGCCTTGCGGGCAGGGCCGGGTATCTAGCGGGTCGCTTTCGTGCTGGCAAGCAGGTTTTCTCAGAAAATCTTGAGAAAATGCGGGGTTGGCCTCGGAGGCCTGCGGGCCTAGGCATAAAGCCTCCCTGTAACGTCCCGGAGTGCTTGAGTGCGCGCCTTTTCCTTCTCCCATCTGCGCCCTGCGCGCAGGATTTCCTCTCTCGCGGCCGGGACGGCGCTTGCGGCCCTGTTGCTGACGGGATGCGCGACGACGGCGGAAGGGGTTCAGGCCGAGGCGGCGCCGGTTTCGGCTGAGGCGCCTGCGGCGGCCCAGGCCTCCGTCGCCAGGGGGCCGTTCGTGTCGGCGGCCAACCCCCTGGCGGTCGAGGCGGGGATGAAGGTGCTGGCCCGAGGCGGGTCGGCCGTGGACGCGGCGGTGGCGATCCAGGCGGTGCTGGGTCTGACCGAGCCGCAGTCCTCGGGTTTGGGCGGCGGCGCCTTCATGATGTTCTACGAAGCCGAAAGCGGCGCGATCACCGTCTATGACGGACGTGAGACGGCCCCCGCCTCCGCCACGCCTGAGCTCTTCTATGAGAACGGCAAGCCGCTGGCCTTTGTCGATGCGGTGTTGAGCGGGCGCTCGACCGGGGCGCCGGGCGTGGTGCCCATGCTGGCCCTGGCTCAGCAGCAGCACGGCGCCCTGGCCTGGTCTGACCTGTTCGGCGACGCCGAGGCGCTGGCGCAGGATGGTTTCGTCGTCAGCCCGCGTCTGGCCGGCATGATCAACGGCGATGCCCCCCAGGCGAAGACGCGCTGGGCGACCGAGTATTTCACCAAGCCGGACGGCGCGCGCTATCAGGCGGGCGAAACCCTGCGCAATCCGGCCTACGCCGAGACGGTGCGCCGCATCGCGCGCGAGGGCGCGGCCGCCCTGCAGCAGGGCCCGCTGGCCGAGGCCATCGTCGCGGC
>WPCJ01073145.1_pt1 | contig 22667 bp, 16 predicted proteins | sample 5399831 | NCBI WGS metagenome assembly WPCJ01 (sample SAMN12869470, study PRJNA574797) | sludge metagenome | isolation source: wastewater treatment of pH10 | place: China:Beijing | collected 2019-05-20 | reverse complement strand
AATCTCGGGATTGAACATCAAAGTCAAGGATAAAGTGACCATGTCGGATGCGGATGGATACTTTGAATTGTATGTGCCTTTTTCTGGAAGCTTCAACTTGGAGGTCTCTGGTGTGGGCTATGTCAAGGAATCTGTATTCGTTAATCCCAAGGAAACCAACACGAATTTAGGAACCATTGTCATCAAACCTGCCAATCACCATATCCAAGAGGTGGAAGTAACGGGATATAATTCCCTAAATGATAAAGTACTTAATGTTGGTAAAGCAGGAATCCTTGATCGTGACCTACCGCAGGCGGTTCAGATTGTCAATGCACAAGTGATCGAAGACCAGCAAATCAATAGATTGAGCGATGCCCTAAAGAATGCCAATGGGGTAGCAATGGGGGCTAACCGTGGTGGTGTGAATGAGAATTTCTTTGCTCGTGGTTATAGCCTTGGGTCCAATAATATTTTTAAGAACGGTGCTCGTACGAATAATCGCGGATCTATAGAAGCAAGTACTTTGGAATCGGTTGAGATTTTGAAAGGAAGTGCTGCGATCTTGTATGGTGGGGTTACTGGGGGTGCAGTAGTCAACTTGGTTACCAAGAAGCCAAAATTTGAATATGGGGGTGAGGTTTCCATGCGTATGGGCAGTTACAACCAATACAAACCTATTGTAGATGTGTATGGTCCGATCTCTAAAAAATTAGCTTTTCGTGTTGTGGGAACAGGTGAATATGCTGAAAGTTATAGGGACTATGTAGAGAGCAAGCGCTACTATATTAATCCTTCCTTATTATATAAAATGTCGGAGAAATCCAGCTTGAACTTTATGTTTGATTACTTGAAGTCTGATTATACGCCTGATTTTGGGATAGGATCGGTAGACGGCAAAATCAACAAAGAGGTTGGTAGAAACACTTTTATCAATACGCCATGGGCATTTAATAAAACGAATTCTTCGAATGGACAGATCAATTTTGAACATGTCTTTTCAGACAACTGGAACTTGCAGGCCATAGCGAGTTACCAACAATATGGTCGTGATTATTACGGCTCTGAGCGTATCCAAGCCAAAGCAACTGGTATGGCCGCTCGTGCTCTAAACAGGACTGAGCAAGATGAACTAAGTTTCAATCAGCAATTGAATGTGAAAGGGACTGTTCAGACAGGAGCTATCAAACATCAGATTTTGGTTGGTGCTGATGCTGATCAATCCAATACCAAGAACTATGCTTTTAATATCTATGGCGCAGGATTGGACAACAAACCTAGCACGGCTTATGATAGTATAAATGTCTTTAATCCATATACTGCAATGATGCGTTCTGATATGCCAGGAGTTGATCTGAAAACAAGAACTACAACTGATATCAATCGTTATGGGGTCTTCGCACAAGACCTGATTTCATTGACTAAGGAGTTTAAAGTCCTTGCGGGGATCCGTTATACTTATCAAAAAACCAAGAATGCAGAGGTTTATGACTATGCAACTGGCGAAACTACAATAACCCCAAACAAAGGAAAAGATGGTGAAGATATGGGTAGTAAAGTGGATAAGGCTTGGTCACCGAAATTGGCATTGATCTATCAGCCAATCCCAACCATGAGCGTCTATGCTAGTTATGCCAATAACTTTACTTCCAATACAGGATATGATGTGAATTTCCAACCAATGGGACCTTCGTTGATCGATCAATATGAAGCTGGTATTAAGAATGATTTCTTCAATGGAAGGCTATCGGCGAATTTGACTTGGTACAGGATCCAAAATAATAAATTTGCTCAAACCATCATTGAGGCCGACGGAACAGTAAAAGATCCTAACATGAAAGAGTTTACCGGTAAGACCGCTTCGGATGGCGTTGAACTCGACTTGACAGGAAAACTGGCAGAAGGCTTGAATGTTATGGCTGGATACAGTTACAACTTTATGCGCTATTTGGAAACCAATGACAATGGTAATGTTGAAGGTGTTCGCTTGGTTGGTACGACTGCACATTCTGCCAATGGCACCTTATTCTATACGCTTCAAAATGGAAGCTTGAGAGGATTGAAACTTGGTTTCTCAACTTTCTATACCGGTAAGAGAAATGCTGGCTGGAACAACACCAAGTTGAACGAAAAAGATGGTGTCAATAGGTTGATCGCAGTTGATCCATTCACAACCTTTGATTTCTCAGCGGGATATACTTATAGAAACTGGAGCATTTTAGGAAAGGTTAGCAATATCGGAAATGCCTTTAACTATTATGTGCATGAGAACTATAGTGTAAACCCTATTCCTCCAAGAAGTTTTACAGGGACATTGAGTTATAAGTTTTAGTAACCCCTATAAAAAGTAAAGCTGTTTACCAGATGGTAAACAGCTTTTTTATTTAATAAAATAGATGGAGTAGTTCTTAGAATAAAGGTAAGTTGCTCAACAACTCTGGAAGGGCTTGAACGCCTTCATGAGCCACTAAAAAGGTGTATCGAAGGGAGTTAGGAATAATCCCGAAATACTTTTTAAAGGCTGTGGTGAAATGGGTGGAATGCTTATATCCTGTCATTCTTGCTACGTCAGAAATTCGGTATTTACCCATTAAGATCAGCTTCTTCGCATGTTCCATTTTCATTTCAGTGATGTAGTTCATGATGGTCTTGCCATAGAACTGCTTGAAATGCTTCTTCAGGTATTGTTCATTGGTACCCACCGTTTTTGCCAATTCTGAAATGGTATGGTTTTTTGAAAGATCTTCATCTATCAGCTTTTTGGCCATTTGAATCTTTTCATAGTGGTTTTTATTAGCAATAATTTCCTTGTTTTCATTTTCCACATAAAGACTCTCCACTTGATGGATAATGACTTCCAACAACAATGACTGGATCTTTAACTGATTGATATAAGAGTCTGCTTCATAAAGTTCGAAAATCTGTTGAAGGGAGAGTGCAATCCTACTATCTGCTTTGGTCAACAATCCATGCTGAAAGCGTTCTTGATCGGCAATGTACTTGTCATGGAAGACCAATAACTTATCACTCGGGATCAACATGAGGAGGATGCGATTGTCTAAGCAGATACTTTTTAAATCGAACAGGTCACCTTTGTTCATGTGGATCAACATATTGTCGCCAGCCTGAAGTAGGTAGTTGTTTTGTTGGATTTGAATGCTACAGGTTGCAGAATCTTCAAGTAACAATAGATTTAAATACCCATCAATAGGAGAAATGAAACTGAATTTTTGTCTGCCTTTTAAAACAGTAAAGTACATTAATGTGCCTAATTCCAGCATATTTGCTGAGATACCGTTGGTTGTTTCAGGTAAAATTTCCGATTGCGTAGTATTTTTTTCTGATTGCGTCATTTTGCTATTTAGAATAATTCTACATTTGCAGCAGTATTTATTTAGACTTGTTCTAAAGAAAGTCGAAGTTACTGTATTAATCTGGAATAATGAAACAATTTTACCTCAGCACTTTATTTTTATTTATCTGTTTTGTAGGATTTGCCCAAAATTCAACCATTACCGGTAAAGTCCATTTGCTGGATGGGACACCTGTTTCAAAAGCTACGGTTAGAATTGAAGGAACTCCGATTGTTTGTGTTTCGGATGATGAGGGCTTATATAAACTGGATCAAGTTCCTTATGGTAAGCAAACGATTTTGGTGACCTCCATCGAAATAAAATCCAAAAGACTTCCTATCGAGGTAAATAAACCCAGCTATGATCTTCATATCCATATTGATCCTCGAGGAGAAATAAGTCTTGATGAAGTGCGAGTGCAGGGCAATTCAGTGAAGAGAGAAATAGAGACCAAGGGGTTTGCAGTCAATGTAATTGAAACGAAGGAAGCTTCTACGAGAAATATCCAAACCAATGAACTGTTGGATCGCACCGTTGGGGTGAGAGTTCGCCAAAGCGGTGGGCTAGGTTCAGAAGTGCAGTATAATTTGAATGGAATGACGGGCAGATCGGTTGGTATTTTTATCGATGGAATCGAAATCTCAACTTATGGTTCTTCCTTTAATCTAAATAATATTCCGCCTTCCATGATTGATCGTATTGAGGTGTATAAAGGAGTTCTTCCTGCGCATTTAACCGGCGATCTTCTTGGTGGAGCAATCAATATCGTGCTGAAAAAAGGTACTTCTAGCAATAACCTTTCTGCTTCGGTTTCTTATGGTTCCTTTAATACGACGCAATCGGATATCTCTGGACTTTATAGAAATTCAAAAACAGGATTTACAACTAGGGTTTCTGGAAGTTTCTTGAATTCAGACAATGACTATGAAATCTGGGGTAAATTCTCCAAATACATTGAACCCAATGGTGTTGTCCGTCGTAATTATAGAACCAAACGCTTCTTTGATGGCTACAGAGCTTTATCTGGAAGGTTTGAATTTGGATTTACGGATGTTAAATGGGCGGATGCTTTCTTCTTAGGGTATAATATATCTGATTCTCATAAAGAGATCCAGCATGGACAGACAATGGGGACTCCATATATGGGTAGAACATCGGATGCCACAGCTAATGTGTTGAACTTGACCTATAATAAGAAGAACCTATTTGTTCCAGGTCTATCCTTAAACACCAACGCTGTCCATAGTTTTCGGAGCACCAATATCCTTGATACCATTCCATGGGCTTATAATTGGGACGGACAGATTCGTCTTGATTTAAATGGAGATCCTATTCGTCGACTGGATGGGGCACAGCAGGGTAAGCCCGCGATGACGGATATTGATCGTCAAGTAACCAATATCAGGACTAACCTTAGTTATGATATACTTTCTGGTCATAGATTCTCTGTAAACCATGTGTTTTATACCGTGGATAGAAAAGACAAAAACTTATTGATAAAGGATGGTAATACCGGAATAAATAGTTCGAACGACCTCGCAAAGAATGTGGTTTCGTTTAATTATGAAGCTCAAACTTTCAGCAATAAGTTGACAACAAACCTGTTTTACAAGATTTACCAACAATCTATTGCCAGTAATACGTATACCGGAGTGATAGAGAATGGCCAAACGAAAATCGTGGAAACTGTTAACAAGGATAATCGTGTGAATTACGGGTATGGCTTAGCAGCATCTTACAAATTGTTCAATCGTCTGATCCTATTGGCTTCTGGAGAAAGAGCAGTAAGGATGCCAGTTGATGTTGAGACCTTTGGAAGTCCTGAAGATAATGTGTTGGCAAACCCTGGTATCTCTCCTGAGATCAGTGATAACTATAATGCAGGTTTTAGATTAGGAACCTATGATTTTGGTGATCATAGATTCTCAATTGGAACCAATGTTTTCTGGAGAAATACTAAAGACAGGATTATGCCAAGAGCCAATGAGTTGATCAACAGCCAAGAGATTGAGCTTACCCAATATATCAATCTGGGACTTTCACAATCCTTGGGATTTGAAGGGGAATTGACCTATACGCATAAGGATAAATTAACTTTACTATTCAATTTTTCTAAATTCAATTCCTTATTCAAACAACAATTTGACCCTACTTCAGGTCAACAAATGACCTACTATAACAAGCAGATTCCCAATGAACCTTTTTATACCATGAATGGAAATGTTCATTACCGATTAGATAATATAATTCAAAAATCCTCTCAATTAAACCTTTTCTACAATATTGGTTATGTAGCGCCTTTCAGCACTGTATGGCCAGAATCGGATTGGTTTGTAACACCGGCCCAATATGCTCAGAATCTAGGTGTGAGCTATGTTTTTCCTAGCAAGAAGATCATTCTGGCACTGGATGTCAAGAACGTGTTCAATGCTGAGCTTTATGATAATTTCGGCGTCCAGAAACCAGGAAGAGGGTTTTATTTAAAACTGAACTACTCAATTAACAATATATAATTACTCTTAAAATTAATTACGATGAAAACGAAGTTTTTAAAGTTTGCAATACTTGCTACAGGCTTGATTTTTACTAGTTGTACAAATGAAGTAGATGGTCCGAAAGAAGGAACTGATGACGATATCCGTTGGATTACTGTTTCAGGAGCATTGATGGACGCGGAACCAGGTGATGGAAATGCTGGGACCATGGTATTCAGTATGAAGCCTGAAGAGGCAAAGAGTCCGGCTTTTGCGGTTGACGTATTTGCAAATGGACAGCATGTGAAATCTTCCAGAACTGCACGTTTGCAGGCATCTGCCGATGGAAAGTATTTATACAATATCCAATATACAGGTGATGATGGAGGTAATTTCAATAAATATAGAGTGCGTGGTGGAAAGAATTATATTTCTGAAGGTCCAGAAGTAGAAACTGCAACTTATGTAAGTACGGCTCCACGTTGGTTAAAAGCAGCAGAAGGCGTTGGTGTTGCGGTTAGAGCAGCAGCGAATGATGTTGTACATGAAGGTGAAGCTCCAAACTTTGTCTATAAAGAAAGAACTGCAAAGACTGATGTGATTACATTGGATTTAAATGATCCTAAGATTACTAAAACCACCAAATTCGATTTGAAATTAACTGCTGAAGAAGTTGCTGCTGGGTATTACGTAAGTCGTATCGATGTTCCAGTAATCAATAAAGCAGGAAATAAGGTATTTATCGGAGCAGCCGTTTCAAAACACAATACTTCAAAATTCACCCTTGGAACGGATGGGAAACCAACTTGGGAAAATGATAGAAATGGACAAAAAAGCTGGGCAAAAACATTGGTTTTAGACTATCCTTCATTGACCAATCCTAAAATCCTTACCTCAAACAAAACTAGAGGAAATACTAATGGATATCGTAGTACCCTCCAATATGTTGGTACCGATGGACATATCTACCAAGCAACTTCAGGAGAAGCTGCAGGCGATGGTGGTTCAAAAATCCTAAGAATCGATGGTGCGAGCAATGAGTATGATGCTTCTTTCGCTTTCAGTTTAGATCAAGCTTTAGGTGTGAAAGATTCTTACATCGAAACCTGGCGATATGTAGGTGATGGAATCGGCTACGTAGTGTACAATGTCGCAGGCAAGGGGGGATACATTGCTCGTATTGATCTAAAAAACAATACCGCTAAAAAATATACCATACCAAACCAAGATGAATTGAACTTCCGTCAGATCCAAAACATTGCATTGGATGGAGACGATGTGTTTATCGCCATCGCCCCAGTTGGTAAAGATGGAAACATCTATGTGTTCAACAGAAAATCAGGCGAGATGGCCGTTGGGGCCAAACTCGTGAATAAAACGGGTAATCAATATATCGGTGTTTATTAACATATCAATAATATATCATATCAGGTGTGCAAAATCTTGCTCACCTGATTTTTTCGTTAAAGTAGTATTAAGAGAAAATGAGTAAAAGAGTGCAAAAAAGAACAACATGGATGAAAGTAAGAAAGTTTTTCAACGACATCCATTTGTGGGGAGGATTGATTTCCGGAATCGTAGTTTTTATAGTTTGTATTACCGGAACTATCTACACCTACAATACTGAACTTAGGGCCTTGGCGATGCCCGAGTTTAATAAAGTGAAGGTTGAAGGGGAAAAGAAAAGTGCAGATCAATTGCTAACGGCAATTAAACCAGAGGTCAATGGTAAAGTGGTTGGGGTAAAAGTGCCTTATGCAGATAATTCACCTACTTTCTTCATGTATAACAAAAAAGAAAAGGACGAAGAAGGGAATGAAAGAAAGCCTGAGACAGCCAAAGCACAAGAAGGCCAAAAACCTGAAAGTACTAAAGAGTTAAAAGAAGAGAAGACTTCAGAGAAACCTCAAAAAGCAGAAGAAGCAAAATTGGCTGAAGGGAAAGGTCCTAAAAAAGCCGCCCCTGCTGGACCAGGTGGAGGTCGAGGACCTCGAGCCAATCAATTGGCAGTAAATCCTTATACAGGGCAAATTATCGGCGATCCTTCGGATGTGAAAACCAAGACTGCAGAGTTTATGCAAAAGATGTTCAGTTTGCACCGTTGGTTATTATTGAATGAAATTGAAGAGCCAATCATTGAAGGCGTTGAAAACAGGAAACTTGGTTCTTGGATTACTGGATCAGCTACATTATTGTTTTTGTTTGGCGTAATCACAGGAATTGTCATCTGGTTTCCTAATAAAATGAGAGCCTGGAAGAACGGGTTAAACATCCGTTGGTCAGCGAATTGGAAAAGGCTTAATCATGATCTTCACAATACCTTGGGATTCTACAGCTGTATCATTCTGTTTTTGATGGCAGTTACCGGACCATTTTGGTCGTTTGATTGGTATCGTGCTGGATGGCAAAAAACTTGGGGAACCTATAAATCTCCTGATGCTCCCAAAGAAGAGAAAGCTGCACTCCTATCTACATTGCCTGCGGATGGAAGAAAGCCGATGAGCATTGAAGAGACTATTTTAGCAGTCAATAAAGTGCTTCCTTATGAAGGCGATGTCACGATCAACTTTGCAAAAGATAGCGTTGGGACGGTTTCTATCAGTAAAAATAGAACAGGTTTCTTTGCTCCTTCAGCAGGAGATAGATTAACCTTGGATCAATACAGTGGAGAGGTGCTTGAGAGAGATGTTTTCCGCGAAAAACCATTTAATCAAAGAGCCTCGGCTTCTATTAAGGCCTTGCATATCGGCGATATCTATGGTCCATTCACAAAATTGCTTTATTTTATTTCCTGTCTTATCGCAACCTCCTTGCCGGTAACAGGCGTGATGATCTGGATCAATAAAATGAAGAAAACGAAAAAGTAATAGTACAATTTCTCTTTATATCGAATGGGTTTGGCTGTCATGGTCAAACCCATTTTTATATAAAAACAGCAATGCCCAGCTAAATTGCCGAGCATTCCGTTTGTTTTAAAATTAGCGGTTTTTTGAGTTATTTATTTGTTATCGCTGCCCATTCTTCCGATCAACATTTCGATAATTGCCACGATGATGGCAAAGAAGAATGCTGGCCAAAAGCCTGCAACATCAAATTTCGACCCCATGATCTTATCCGATAGCATAATCATCAAAACGGTGATGATAAATGAAACCAGACCAAAGGTTAACCAATTCAATGGGAATGTAAATAAACGTAGGATTCCACCTACAATCGCATTCACCAATCCAATAACTAAACCTGTTAGGATAGCCCATCCAAAACCAGCAACAGTTACTCCAGGGATAATCCATGATGCGATTGCAACTACTAAACCTGTAACTAAGAGACTAATTATGAACCTCATAACTTAAATAATTTGTGTAGTTAAAAATTGTTCAAAATTAATGCCAATAAAGCGGTTTATTCGATGGTTTTTTTAGGGGTAACAAAAATAATATTATGCTAACATAGAAAAATATATGTATATTCAACCAACAATTTTAAACATCAAGGTTATGAGACAAATAGTTGCAACATTCTGCGCCCTATTATTCTCCATGGTATTATTCGCACAAAATAATGACCCAATTATTGGGAAATGGCAAAATCCAAGTGGGGAGGGAAGAATCGAAATCTACAAGAAGAACGACAAGTTTTTTGGCAAGCTTTATTGGGTTAAAGATGCCTCTAAAAAAGATGTGAAAAATCCTGACCCCAAATTGAGGAGCAGGAATATCCAAGGCTTAGAAATCTTAACCGATTTCAGTAAAGAAAGTAAAACCTATGTAGACGGTCAAATCTATGACCCTAAATCAGGAAAAACCTATAGCTGTAAGATGACCCTAAAAGGGGATGACCAGCTGGATATCCGTGGCTACATCGGAATTAGTCTTATCGGACGTACTGAAACCTGGAAAAGAGTAAAGTAATCACAAGAAGAGCTTAAAAAAAGGAAATGCCTCCAATAGTCCAACTATTGGGGGCATTTCCCTTTAATCCTAGAGCTATAGTTCTGGCTTTCATGCGATAATGAATTTAGGGCAAACGTTTTCGTAAGGGGGTGATATAAAAAAAGGTTATATTTATTGCGGATTAATTGAAATACTATGTATAAGACTCTAAAACCAGCCCTTGAAAAAGAACTTGCAGAAATTAAGGATGCAGGTTTGTACAAAGAAGAACGCATTATTGTTACTCCTCAAGGAGCAGATATCAAGATCAGCACGGGACAAGAAGTAATCAACTTCTGTGCGAACAACTATTTGGGACTTTCTTCGCATCCCAAAGTAGTGGCAGCTGCAAAAGCCGCAATCGATAGCCATGGCTATGGAATGTCTTCGGTTCGTTTTATTTGCGGTACTCAAGATGTCCACAAAGAATTGGAAGCTAAGATTTCCAAATTCTTGGGAACAGAAGATACCATTTTATATGCTGCAGCTTTTGATGCCAATGGTGGTGTTTTTGAACCATTGTTAGGTCCTGAAGATGCTATCATCTCTGATGAACTGAACCATGCATCCATCATCGATGGTGTTCGCCTGTGTAAGGCTCAAAGATTCCGTTATAAGAACTGTGATATGGAAGATCTAGAAGCACAATTAAAAGCTGCTTCTAATGCAAGACATAAGATTATCGTAACGGATGGTGCTTTCTCCATGGACGGCTCTGTAGCGCCTTTGGATAAGATCTGTGACCTTGCTGATAAGTACGAAGCTTTGGTGATGATCGATGAGTCACACTGTTCGGGATTTATTGGTAAAACTGGTCGCGGAACCCATGAACTGTTCAATGTAATTGACCGGGTTGATATTATCACCGGAACATTAGGAAAAGCTCTAGGCGGCGCTTCTGGAGGATTCACTTCTGGACGCAAGGAAATCGTCGATATGCTGCGCCAGCGTTCTCGCCCATATCTTTTCTCCAATACTTTAGCACCTGCTATTGCCGGAGCATCTGTTGCGGTCTTGGATATGTTGAGCGAAACTACTGAGCTTCGTGATAAGTTAGAGGACAACACCAAATACTTCCGTGATAAAATGACTGAAGCAGGTTTTGATATCAAGCCTGGCTTCCATCCTATTGTTCCAGTAATGCTTTATGATGCTAAATTAGCGCAAGAGTTTGCTGCCAAGATGTTGGATGAAGGTATTTATGTGATCGGATTCTACTATCCGGTAGTTCCTCAAGGAAAAGCACGTATCCGTGTGCAGATCTCCGCAGGACATGAAAAAGAGCATTTAGATAAAGCTATCGCAGCCTTTACAAAAGTAGGTAAGGAATTGGGCGTGATTAAATAACCCATTACTTTTTATAGCATAAAAAAAATCCCCTCGGCTAGCCGAGGGCACTGAAAAAGTCCCCTATTGGATTGGCAAAAAAAAGGAGTGGAAAACAAAAGTTTTCTACTCCTTTTTTCGTATCTTAAAGTAGGCTTTAACGGACATCAGGATGCTTTCGACTCAACAAAAAATACAGTTCAGTTCCTATTCGGGATTGTACGATATCATTGTTCCAAAAGACAATCTACTTCGAAAAATCAACGATCTTATCGATTTCAGCTTTATCCATGACGAGCTTTTGGGGAAGTATTGTCATACCAATGGTCGCAATGCTGAAAGTCCAATCAAGATGTTCAAATACCTTCTGTTAAAGACGATCTACACTGTTTCGGATGTTGATGTCGTTGAGCGTTCCAGATATGATATGTCCTTTAAATACTTTCTGGAAATGGCCCCTGAGGAGGATGTGATCAATCCAAGTCCACTCACCAAATTCCGTAAGCTACGGTTAAAGGACATGGACCTATTGAACCTGCTGATCAACAAGACCGTAACGATCGCTCTTGAAAAGGGCATTATAAAATCTAAATCCATCATCGTAGACGCGACCCATACCCATTCCAGATCGAACCCATACACAGCACAGGAAGTGCTAAAGGAACGATCCAAGCTGTTGAGGAAAGCGATATATCAGATTGATGAGGACTACAAAGGGCGCCTACCACAAAATAACGAGTCCAACGACCTGGACCAAGAGCTTGCCTATTGCAGGGAATTACAGAGAGTACTGGATCAGGATCAATCCATCAGTGAAATACCGGCTGTAAAGGAAAAGCTGAACCTGTTGAAGGAAACCATCGAGGATACAAAAGAATACTATCTGCTCTCTAAAGATGACCAAGCAAGGCTTGGTCATAAATCTGTAGATAGCAGTTTCTTTGGCTATAAAACACATCTGGCAATGACCGAGGAACGCATCATCACGGCAGCGGTCGTTACTACGGGCGAGAAAGGTGATGGTCCGGAATTGCCCCGGTTATTGGAGATCAGTAGGCAGAATGGAATGGAAGTGGACACGATCATAGGTGATGCCGCATATTCTGGAAAGGAAAACCTTCAGTTGGCAAAAGAGCAGGATGTTGATATCGTAGCCAAATTGAATCCGGCAGTCAGCCAAGGACACAGGAAAGAGGGAGATCTGTTTCACTATAATAAAGACGCAGGGATGTTCGTTTGTCCAGCAGGGCATCTGGCAATCCGGAAGGCCCGTCAGGGCAAAAAGAACATAGGTAAAAATCAAGCAGACACGTATTACTTCGATGTGGATAGATGTAAGGTTTGCCCTCTCAGGGAAGGATGTTATAAGGATGGGTCAAAAACAAAGACCTATTCGATAACCATTAAATCCGAACTCCATAAAGAGCAGATGGCTTTCCAGCAAACCTATCATTACCGGAGCAAGTCTAAGGAAAGGTATAAGATCGAGGCAAAGAACAGTGAGCTCAAGAATGTCCATGGTTATGGAAGAGCAGATTCCTATGGCATTCAAAATATGGAAATGCAGGGTGCAATGGCCATCTTCACTGTAAACTTGAAAAGAATCCTGAAATTGATCTAAAAAGGAGGAATACTACCTCAAAAATAACCTAAATGGGTTACTGAAAACCTAAATATCCAGTCATGGTCGACTAAACTTTCAATAAGACCATTAAAAAACAAATTTCCAGAAATCATTAGAACAAAAATGACCGAGTAAGATAAATCCTGTACTCAGTCATTTCTTTAAATCTCATTAAAAAGTTGAGACTTTTTCAGTGCCCTCGGCTAGCCGAGGGGATTTTTTTGTTAGTTCAATCCTCTCTTTTTCATCAAGTGAATTGGATCTGGATCCGCACCGCGGAATTTGCGGTACATTTCAGCAGGGTTTCCTGTGCCACCTCTTTCAAGGATATTGCTACGGAATGAAGCTGCTGTATTTTGATCGTAAAGACCTTTCTCTTTAAATGCTGCAAATGCATCTGAATCTAATACCTCAGACCAGATATAGCTATAGTAGCCCGCAGAATATCCTCCACTGAAGATATGTTGGAAATAAGAACTTCTATAACGAGGGATAATCGCATCAATTAATCCGATTTTATCCATTGCCGATTTTTCGAATTCATTCGCTTTGGCTTTGATTGGAGCAGTTGCACTATGGTAGTTCATGTCCAACATAGATGCTGCTAAATATTCTACTGTTGCAAAACCTTGATCGAAGGTACCAGCTTTTTGCATTTTCTCGATCAATGCATCAGGGATAGCTTCTTTTGTTTGGAAATGCTTAGCATAAGTTTTCAAAACTTCTGGATCAGCAGCCCAATTTTCCATGATCTGCGAAGGAAGTTCTACGAAGTCACGAGGAACTGATGTTCCGGCTAAGTTTTTGTATTTAACGTTTGAGAATAAACCATGAAGGGCATGGCCAAATTCGTGGAATAGAGTAGTCGCTTCATCAAAAGTCAACAATGCTGGGCTATCACCCACAGGTTTTGTGAAGTTACATACGATCGAGATCACAGGAGCAACGCGTTTTCCATTCTCACGGCCTTGTGATCTGTATGAAGTCATCCATGCTCCAGAACGCTTAGAAGCGCGCGGGAAGAAATCTGCATATAACAAGCCTAAATGAGAACCATCCTTATCACGAACCTCATAAACCTCAACTTCTGGGTGGTATACAGGAACATTGTTCAAAGCAACAAAAGAAATGCCCCAAAGCTTATTTGCTGTAGCAAAAGCGCCTTCACGAACATCCGTTAAGCTGAAATAAGGTTTGATTTCTTCCTCATTCAGAGCATAACGTTTCTGACGGATTTTCTCTTGGTAATATCTCCAATCGTATGGTGCTACATTGAACGTATCTTTTGCAGCATCGATTTCTTTTTGAATGTCAGCAGCCTCCATTTTAGCTTTTGCTAAAGCAGGAGTCCAGATTTTATTCAACAAGGCATTCACGTTTGCTGGATTTTCCGCCATGGATTCCTCAAGGATATATGCCGCATGTGAAGAATAACCCAATAATTTCGCTTTATCTAAACGTAGGTTAGCAATCTTAACCAAGATTTCTTTAGTGTCAAAATCATTGTTATTGTTACCGCGCAATTGGTAAGCATCCCAAATCTTTTTGCGCAATTCACGGTTGTCCGCATATTGCAAGAAAGGCATTACAGATGGGTTCTGTAAGGTAAATACCCATTTGCCCTCTTTTCCTTTGGTTTTAGCTTCAGCAGCAGCTGCCGCTTTTAATTCTTTTGGCAGTCCCGCCAAATCTTCTTCTTTGTCAACAACCATTTCAAAGGCATTGGTCTCTGCCAATAGGTTTTGACCATATTGAGTTGATAAAACAGAAAGTTCAGCATTGATTTTCTTTAACTTCTCTTTATCCTCATCTTTCAGGTTTGCTCCAGAACGAACAAATCCCTTGTATGTTTCTTCTAATAATTTTTGATCTTCAGCATCCAAACCCGCATTCGCTCTTTGATCATAGACGGTTTTCACACGTTTGAAAAGCTCTGGGTTAAGATTGATCTCATCTCTGTGCGCAGACATTACCGGAGCAAGGTCCTTAGCGATTGCTTGAATCGTATCATTGGTATTTGCACTGTTCAAGTTGTAAAACACAGTGGATACACGGTTCAATAATTGTCCTGCATTCTCTAATGCAAGGATAGTATTTGCGAAAGTAGCAGGTTCATCGATCTTCAATATCGAGTCAATTTCTGCCTCATGTACTTTCAAAGCCTCTTTAAAAGCAGGTCTGAAGTGTTCATCTTTGATCAGGTCAAAGGGAGGGACTTCAAAGTTTGTTTCGTACTTGGCTAATAATGGATTTTTCAAATCTACAGCTTCCTCTTTTTTAGTTTCGTTGTTACACCCTACTAACAAGCTGGCTATCACCATGCAGTAAGGTAAAAAACCTTTTCTATTCATTCTCTTCTAGTTTGTTTCAAATTTTGTGCAAAGGTACTAATTCTTTGCTTAACAATCCCATTCTTTGTAGCTGACAAACTACTAAGAATTTCTAAAATATTTGTTTAATTAGCTGTAACAAAACTGAGTCCTTTGCGTCTAATTACTAAAGCTTTAACATATGAAGGATTTCTTTTTCTGGTGTGCTGGGGTACATAAGGAAACCTTGGACCGCTTCCCTGAGGAGCAGAATAAATATATAAGCATTGGTGCGACGATTTTTTTCACTGGACTGTTTGCAGCATTGGCAGGGGGCTATGCCCTTTATTTTGTATTTAGTGGGAGTTCATTTGCAATATTCTTTGCCCTGCTTTTTGGAATGATTTGGGGATTGGCCATCTTCAATCTGGACCGATATATCGTATTGAGTATCGATAAGAGCCGTAGTGGATGGATGCAATTTTTACAGGCCATGCCCCGTATCTTATTGGCTATCCTGATCGGTATGATTATTTCCAGGCCTTTGGAGCTGAAGATATTTGACAAAGAAATTAAAGAATACCTCCGCGCAGAATACCTCGTACAGCAAAATGCCAAAATCGATACCCTAAACAAGACCTTTGAGAATAAGTACCGCGTGGAATATGGACAACTTAAGAGTTTGACTACCCATGCCGATTCCCTTGAAGCCAGCATCAAAACTGCTAGGCAGCAATTGAACCATGAGATCTTCGGAACCAAAACCGATGAAACCTCTGGCGTAATGGGTTATGGCCCTTATGCCAAAATGAAGGAAGAGAACCTCAATAAGCAACAGGTCTATTTAGATAGTTTGAGAGGAAGGTTACAGACCAAAGAATCCGAATTATTACAGCGTAAGGCTTCTGAAGGGTTAATGAACCAAAGGATTCTATCCGATAAATCCCTTGACAGCGCAGTAAATGTCGCTGGATTTGCAGATCAGAACGCTGCCTTGAGCAATCTCCACATAAAACCAGATGGTACAGTAAATAAATCCACTGAAAACGCTGTCATATTTATTGCACTGTTATTTATCTTCTTCGAATGTTTGCCCGTGTTCGTGAAATTGATGAGTGGTCGCGATGCTTATGACAACGCACTCAAAAATCAAAAAGAGATTCATAATTATGAATCCAACACAGGTGTAACCGTGGAGAAAACAGCAATCGATAAGATCGACGATTTTCGAATAGACGCCTCCATCAAGCGTAGAATGGACAAACTCCAAAAAGAATTTGTCGAAGAATAAAACGCCTATCTAAAGATTTCAGTATACTTGCCATTCAATTAAAAATTTAATAATTCAATAAATAAATTGGATTATGAAAGTTCTGATTGATCTATGAAACATAAACCATCAATAAAACCAACAATTGATATGAGCAAGAGAAATCTGCTATTGACGCTCGCGTTAATGACCATTTTTAACCTAGGACAAGCACAAGAAAAAAGAGGTAGGATCAGGGACTTCGGCATTCAGATCGGGATACTCCCAACGGGCAGCAATAATGCCATCACCGATGTTGCTGGTGTAACAGTGGGTCAGAAAACTATTATCAAGGGAGACTCGGTACGCACCGGAGTTACAGCAATCATTCCACATCAAGGCAATATCTTTCAGCAAAAAGTCCCTGCCGCTGTATTTGTAGGCAATGGTTTTGGAAAAATGATGGGGATCTCCCAGATTGAAGAACTGGGAAATATCGAAACCCCAATCTTGTTGACCAATACCCTGAATGCGCCTAAGGTTGCCAATGGCCTTATCGATTATATGCTTTCCTTGCCAGGAAATGAGAACGTAAGATCAGTTAACTCCGTTGTGGGAGAGACCAATGATGGCGGACTGAATGATATCCGTGGTCGACATGTGGAATCGGCAGATGTACTAGAAGCCATAAATATCGCTAGCTCAGGAAAAGTATCCGAAGGGAATGTAGGAGCAGGAACTGGAACGGAATGCTTAGGCTATAAAGGCGGAATTGGAACAGCGTCTAGAAAACTTCCGGCATCTCGCGGCGGCTATACGGTAGGCGTATTGGTACAGACCAATTTTGGAGGAGTATTGAACATCAATGGTGCTCCTGTCGGTCGTGAACTTCACAATTATTACATGCAAGAACCTAAAGAAGCCCATAAGGTGGATGGCTCATGTATGATCGTTATTGCCACAGATGCACCACTTTCTGCAAGAAATCTAGAAAGATTAGCCAAGCGTTCCTATATCGCCTTCGGAAATGTTGGCTCATTCTCTTCTAACGGAAGTGGCGATTATTCCATCGCTTTCTCCACTAGTCCATCAAACTTAATTGCCCACGAAAGCAAAAACATTACATTAGAAACTACTGAAGTCGGCAACGATTATATGTCTCCTTTGTTTATGGCAGTTTGGGAAGCAACCGAAGAAGCGATCTTAAACTCCATGTTTATGGCAGAGGATATGAAAGGAATTAGAGGTCGAACGGTAAAGGCAATCCCAATCAAGGAAACTATAAATATTTTGAAAAAGTATAAGGCGCTAGATTATGATAAACTTCCTAAAGCTGTTCAGAAATAAGGCAAAGACTATCACTTTATGTGCGGCTACTATTTCTGTAGGTTTTACGAGTTCGGCACAGAATAAATCTTTAGCAGTCGAAAATATTGCCAAGGAACATCGTATTCCAGCAATTCAGGTCAACTATCAAAAAAATGAACAAAACCATCTTTACCAGTACGGATTAAAGAACCTGGAAACTGAAAATCCTATTGATCAAAACACTGTTTTTCAGGCGGCTTCCTTGACCAAGGTGGTTGCGACCTATACCTTTCTGCGTTTGATGGATAAGGGATTGATCGAATTGGATAAACCTCTTTGGAGCTATTACCAATACGATCGCCTAGGAAACAACCCAAATAGAGAGAAAATCACGGCGAGGATGGTGTTAACCCATCGCACAGGCTTCCTAAACTGGGAAGGAGATGTCCCTTCGGATGCCTGGAGAAAGTCCGAACTGGCCTCCCAATTTGAGCCAGGAACTGATTATATGTATTCTGGTGAAGGGTTTTACTTCTTGCAGGAGACCATGGAGCATGTCACGGGAAAGACTTTCCAACAACTGGTTGAAGAGGAAGTGCTGATTCCGATGAAGATGAATAATTCGGCCATCGTATGGAAAGATGATCTGGAACAAAATGCCGCATACGGACATTATGAAGATAACAAACCTAGAAAGCTAGGAAAATATAGAAAGAGCAATGCGGCCTATACCCTATATACGACCGCTGAGGATTATAGCAGGTTTATCAAGAATTACATCTTTGATGGCTTTGGTTTGAAGAAAAAGACGCATCGATTAGCCTTAAGCCATCTGGCAGAGGCTAAGAAAGCAAAGGAAATCAGTCCGGATGATAAACATGTCCCTTGTGCCTTAGGCATGCGGATGCAGATCAATGAATTAGGGACAGCTTATTGGCATACGGGATCCAATCCCGGCTTTCGTTGTTTCTTTTTGGCCTATCCAAAAAGCAAAGAAATTGTAGTTGCTTTTACCAATACCGATAATGGATTTGTAGCGATTCCCGATATATTGGCGTTATTTTTGAACAATAATCAGACATTCTGGATGTACAAATGGCGCCAGGGTGAGTTAGACTAAAAAGGATAAAATTATGATTGGAATTGTTGGAGGTGTCGGTCCATTAGCTGGTGTCGACATCCTGAAGAAAATAATTGAAGAGACCAATGCTAGGAAGGATCAAGATCATTTACCGGTGTTATTATCTTCACAATCGCATAGAATACCTGATAGAACTGACTATCTTTTGGGTAAGGAGCCTATCAATCCAGGACTTGCGATTTCTGAAATAGCTTTAGAACTTGAAAAAGCAGGAGCTACTGTAATTGGGATTCCCTGCAATACTGCCCATTCCCCTCGGATCTTTGAAGTGGTCCAAGAAGAATTGGCCAGGAACAATTCAAAAATTCAACTATTGCACATGGTTGCTGAAACAGCCAAATTCATCCAGGAAAAATTCCCCGGATCGACCGTAGGCGTGCTTTCAACCATAGGTACCCGAAACACCGGCTTATACAAACAGGTGATCGAAGGCTATAACCTAAAATGTATTGAACCGAATGATGTGCTGCAAAACAAAGTGCATGCAGCCATTTATGATGAAGCTTATGGCATCAAAGCCTTTTCTTCACCGGTTACCAATCGGGCCCACGATCAGCTTGTGGCTGCTATTCATGAACTCAAAGCTCAGGGTGCCCAAGTGATTATCCTGGGCTGCACGGAATTGCCTCTTGCTTTACGAGAGAAATCCTATTATGGCCTGCCGGTCATCGACCCAAATCGCATCTTAGCCAGGGCTTTGATCCAAGCTATAAACCCTTCAAAATTAAACCCTGTAGCGGATTTAGGCTAGCTTACGTATTATGTAGACATAATAAAATTTGAAAAACATGAAACAAAGCAAAGTACCAGCTCTTTTAATTTTAATGCTAGGTTTATTTTTAATGCCAAATGCATCTAAAGCACAAGAAATGTTAATGAAAATCAATACGGAAATATTCCCTGCTCCTGAAAAAGGCTTTAAAAGGATGGTCATTGAAGTCCCTTATTCTGATGCTGATAACAATAAGAAAATCGAATTCAGCGTAGGTAAGATGATGGAAGTAGATGGTTGTAATCATTTTGGATTAAATGGAACCATCGAAACCAAAGACTTGGAAGGTTGGGGATATCAATATTATGTTTTTAAAACCAATGGAGATGTAATCTCTACGCAGATGGCTTGTCCTGGTGCGTCTGGAAGAAACTTATTCGTTTCTGCACAGCCTACCTTGGTACCATATAACGGCAAAATGCCAATCGTTGTCTATGTTCCTGAGGAATATGATGTACGATTCAAGATCTTTACCAGTACAGACGAGGTTTACCGTGCGCTAGAAGACAAACCGAGCAAAAAGTAATACCCCTTTCTATAAAAGACTTAAAAACCCAGACATGAATATGACCTGGGTTTTTGTTTTATTGCTTATTTTTATTCTTCAGGCAACAATATGGCATACACTACGCTTTCGGAAATAGACAACATTTACCAATCCCAACTCAAAAACAAATCGGCTATTAAACATAGTACCGCCTATATTAGGATAGGCTGGATTAAGAAACTGTTGGAAACCATTAACAGGGAAGAAAAAGCCATTGAACAAGCACTATATCAAGATTTCCATAAATCGGGAATTGAAACCGCCATTACCGAAATCTTGGTGGTCCAATTAGAATTGAAAAATATTGCCAAGAAACTGAGACGTTGGATGAAGGACAAGAAGGTTGGACGCTCATTGATGATGCCTAATGTCAGTGCCTATCTGCATTATGAGCCCAAAGGAAACGCTTTAATCATCACACCTTGGAATTACCCCTTTCAACTTCCTTTAATCCATCTGGCGGCTTGTATTGCAGCGGGTAATACTGCAATCTTAAAGCTGTCTGAGTTTTCTCCGAATAGTAACCAAGTCCTCAGAAAGATTATTGAAGAGGTTTTTCCAACAGACCATATCGCTGTAATTGAAGGAGCCGTTGAAGAAACGACGCATCTCTTGTACCTAAAGTTTGACCATATCCATTTTACCGGATCGTCCAAGGTAGGCAAGATCGTGATGGAAGCAGCCAGCAAGAACCTCTCGGATATTACTCTGGAACTGGGCGGAAAATCTCCAGCCGTAATCGATAAAAATGTCAATCTAAGGCAAGTAGTCAGAAACTTGATCTGGGCAAAGTTTATCAATGCAGGTCAGACCTGTATTGCACCAGATTATGTTCTTGCCCATAGACATCAAAAGCAACAGATTGAAGAAATGTTTAAATCCGAAATCGAAGAGGCTTTCGGCATCGACGCCCTGAATTCTCCGGATTATGCGCGAATTATTAATGGAAAGCAATTTGAAAGGTTAAATGATGCCTTGGTCTCTGCAAAACAATTAGGAGCCAACGTCATTGCTGGGGGACAGACCGATGAACGGCTTAAGTATATTGCCCCAACAGTAGTCAGCAATGTGGCCACAAATAATCCGCTGATGACGGACGAAATTTTTGGTCCGATATTGCCAATAGTATATTATGCTCAAATCCAAGAAGCTGTCGATTTTATCAATGCAAAGGAAAAGCCACTGGCCTTATATGTGTTCAGTAAGGACTCCAATTTCAATAAACACATTATCCGACATACCAGCGCAGGATCTACCTGTATTAATGATGCTGTTATTCAGATTATGCAGCCCAATCTTCCTTTTGGAGGGATAAATAACTCAGGATTGGGGCAGTCCACAGGATGGTATGGCTTCAAGGCTTTCTCTCATGAGAGAGCGATCGCAGATGTTAAGATTATACCTGTATCGTCTATGTTCTGGTATCCATATACCGAAAAGACCCATAAAATGCTGCAATGGATTAGGCGATTATTTTAGCCAAATATTTTATTCCAAAGACTCTTTTTGATCCCTACATAAAAATCACCATCTTCTTTTTTCAAAGGATAGATTCGGATAAAATTATGTTGAGGTTCATCCCCTTTGCCACTTTCCAGATTGAATCGATGTCGATGGAAAGGACAGACCAATTTCCCCTCTTCACACCAGCCCTTAGTCAAATCTGCTCCTGCATGGGGGCAACGGCTTGAGGTCACTGATAATACATCACCCTCCTTGATTAGGCAGAGCTTTTTGCCGGCAACATGTAATGCCTTGACGTAATTTCGGCTCTCATCTATTTTCACAGGCACCTTATGCCATTCCAGATCATCATCTTCAAAATTCTCCATCAGCTGCTAGGTTTAATATTTATAGCAAGTTAAGAAATGCCTTCAACAAAAAAGAGGCAACCCGTTGGATTGCCTCTTATATTTTCAGCTAAACTAAATTCTAAACGAATCTCTTAGCGTTTACTTTACGTTCGTTTTCAGTAAGGTAGATCTTACGCAAACGGATACTTTGAGGAGTAACCTCGATATATTCGTCAGCTTGGATATATTCCATACATTCCTCTAAAGAGAATTTAATTGCTGGAGCAATACGTGTGTTGTCATCAGAACCTGATGCACGCATGTTTGTCAACTGTTTTCCTTTAGTTACGTTGATTGTTAAATCGTTGTCACGGATATGCTCACCCAATACCTGTCCTTCATAGATCTCAACTCCTGGATCAACGAAGAAACGACCGCGGTCTTGCAATTTATCGATTGAATAAGCTGTTGTAGAACCAGTATCCAAAGAGATCAATACACCAGCCATACGACCAGGGATTGTTCCTTTCCAAGGCTCGTATCCTTTCAGGCGGTGCGCCATTACAGCTTCACCAGCAGTAGCTGTCAATACGTTGTTACGCAATCCGATGATACCACGAGAAGGGATAGAGAATTCAAGGTGTTGCATCTCGCCTTTAGTTTCCATAATCAACAACTCACCTTTACGTTGAGTTACCAATTCGATTACTTTACCAGAAACTTCAGCAGGTACATCAACTACCAATTCTTCGATTGGCTCATGTTTCTGACCATTGATTTCCTTAACGATTACTTGTGGTTGTCCTACTTGTAATTCATAACCTTCACGACGCATTGTTTCGATCAATACCGACAAGTGA
>WPCJ01186883.1_pt1 | contig 22669 bp, 21 predicted proteins | sample 5399831 | NCBI WGS metagenome assembly WPCJ01 (sample SAMN12869470, study PRJNA574797) | sludge metagenome | isolation source: wastewater treatment of pH10 | place: China:Beijing | collected 2019-05-20 | reverse complement strand
CTGATGACTTTTCCATGGGTGAAAAGACGCGTGGACGAAGACAAACTGAAACTACATGGCGCATTTTTCGGCGTTGCCGAAGGTCGTTTGCTCGTCCGTGACATTGCGTCAGGAGCCTTCGAGCCGATTATCGGGACAATTAAATCGGCGTTTAACTGCACCGGTTAATAAGCGAGAATGGTTTATCTGGAAGATTAGGAAATGTCATAAAGTTCGAGGCGGAGGTTGCCCCGGTGTTCACCATGTTTCCTGGTTAATAGCCCGTTGAGTAGCCAATCAGTCAACGCACGGGATATAGATGAGCGATCGAACCCCTTGAATGCATAACGACCAATTGTGGCGCCTTGGTTAAAGTTGCAAGCACAAGAATGAAATGGAAAGCAGATCGGATGAGCGAGCGTAATGCAAAAACTATTGCCGCAGCACACGGCGTAGCGTCAGATACCAGTTTTGGCGCTGTGACGCCGCCGCTTTATCTCAGTAGCACTTTTGCATTTACGGGCTTTGATGCGCATCGAGGTTATGAGTATAGCCGCACGGCCAACCCCGGACGGGATTTGCTCGCAGATACAATCGCAAAGCTGGAGAAAGGGGCCGGAGCGATTGTTGTGAGTTCGGGAATGGCGGCTGTCAATCTGATTTTATCCACTGTTGCTCCTGGCGATCTCGTTGTTGCGCCCCATGATTGTTACGGGGGCACATACAGATTGCTTACTATGCTGCGCGATAAAGGCTATTTCAAACTGGAACTTGTCGACCAGTCAGATGCACAGGCTGTGGCATCGACGCTTTCGCATCGACCAAAGTTGCTGATCGTTGAAACTCCCTCCAACCCGTTGATGCGAGTTGTTGATGTTGCGGCAATCGCAGATCAGGCAAAGAAGGTCGGTGCAAGAGTAGCCGTCGATAATACCTTTCTGTCACCTGCCTTGCAGAATCCGATTTCTCTAGGTGCGGATTTTGTCATCCATTCCACGACCAAATATCTCAACGGACATTCAGACGTGGTTGGCGGGGCAGTTGTCTGCGCGACATTGGCCGATACGGAGCAGCTACGGTTCTGGGCAAATCTGACCGGCGTGACTGCGTCTCCCTTTGATGCCTATCTTACATTGCGAGGTATTCGTACCCTTTTCCCTCGCATTGAACATCAGGTGAGAAACGCTATGGCTATTGCCGCGTTTCTCGCCGGGCATCCGGCTGTCAAGGAAGTGTATTATCCAGGCCTGGAACAACATCCTGGACATGAAATAGCGACACGCCAGCAAAAGGGTTATGGCGCGATGCTCAGTTTTGAACTGCACGGTGGCTTAACACGTGTCCGGTCTTTCCTGGAAGCGGTTCAGATTTTTACGCTTGCTGAATCATTAGGCGGCGTTGAGAGCCTGGTTGCGCATCCAGCAACCATGACCCATGCGGGAATGGGACAAGAAGCGAGATTGGCTGCAGGTATCCGTGATAATCTTGTGCGGGTGTCAGTTGGTATTGAAGCAGAATCTGATCTAATCGCGGATTTGAAGCAGGCGTTAGCCATCAGCCTATCCGACTAACTCGCTGTCAAGTTCCTCGATCCTTCTTGATGAAGCTCGCGAACATTTGTCGGCGAGCGGATAGGTAATGCTCGCTTGCCGACCGTTCGGAATAATACCTCTTACGCCACAGTTCGCACGGTTTGCGTCGCGGTGGTGCTCCAAGCGCATACCGCAAGCTTCTTTCAATTCCTGCATTCATATCGAGGCAGGTGCTGTTGTTGTGGCACAAAATTGAGGGACTATGGCCTGACGCCTTAATAGCTATCGCCAGCTTCATAACGACAATATTGGTTCACACGATTTTGATGATAGTTCTGCCGTCGAGATTATTAATCGACGCAAATTTCTTGCGTGCCTCCGCTCAAGCATATAGATGCATATTAGATACATGATTTTATTATGTAACGCGCATTCCGGCGACCTTACCGTCGAAATGCGCAACAAGGCCGGAGAATGATCGGGCCGCCTGACATGCATTTGATACGGAGACACACATGTCGCAGACACTGAAGGAAAACACGGTTGCTATCGTCAAGGCTACCGTTCCCGCGCTTAACGCCCATGGACTTGATATTGTTCATGAGATGTATTCGCGCATGTTCCAGAACTCTGAGATCAGGGATTTGTTCAACCAGTCTCACCATGGCGACGCCTCATCGCAGCCCAGGGCGCTGGCGGGAGCCATTCTTGCATATGCCGGTAATATCGACAATCTGGGTGCGCTGGCTCCGGCAGTGGAGCGGATCGCACAAAAGCATGTCGGCCTTCAGATCCTGCCGGAACACTACCCGCATGTGGGCGAGGCGCTGCTGGGTGCGATCAAAGCTGTTTTAGGCGACGCTGCAACGGATGAAGTTCTGGAAGCCTGGGGAGAAGCTTATTGGTTCCTGGCGAACATATTGATGGCGCGGGAAAATCGTATCTATGACGAGCAGAAAGTCGCCGATGGCGGTTGGAATGGTTGGCGGGATTTTCGTATCGAAGAAATTATTCGTGAGAGCAGCACCATATCGTCGTTCGTTCTCCGCCCCGTGGATGGCGGGCCGGTCATGGAGCACAAGCCGGGCCAGTATCTGACTTTCTGGTTTGAAATCGACAATCAGGCGCCAATCAAGCGAAACTACTCCATTTCAAGTGCAACCAACGGCAAGACCTATCGCATCTCGGTCAAGAAGGAGCCGGGTGGTGCAGCCTCGAGCTGGCTTCACGATCAGGCAAGCGTTGGTACCGTCATCAAGGTGGCAGCGCCAGCAGGTGAATTCTTCCTCGCCGAACAGCCGACCCGCCCGGTTGTCCTGTTATCTGGCGGCGTGGGGCTTACGCCAATGGTCGCTATGCTCGAAACCATTGCCGATCAACATCCCGCACTTCCAACGCAATATATTCACGGGACACATAACCGTGAGACCCACGCGATGCGCGATCATGTACGTGCGCTTGCGGCTAAGGGCAGCGATATTCGTGTGAGCGATTTTCATCAGACGCCACTTGCCGGTGAAAATGCGGGCGATGACTACGATTACGCGGGACTGATAACCGATGAATGGCTCATCAACCACACGCCAGTGACAAACGCCGACTACTATATTTGTGGACCGCGACTGTTTATGCGTGCCGCCGTGTCAGCGCTCTCGCTTGCTGGTGTGCCTTCCGAGCGAATTCACTATGAATTTTTCGGACCTGCCGACGAACTCCTGGCAGCGTGAGGTCGCCCTCGAACGTTGTGCGACGACAAAGTATGGAACGGGTGAAAGCCCGTTCCCCGGACTATTCCACCAGGTCAAAGCCCAGCGGCGGCTTGCGTTCAGTTAATCGGCGCATGACTATCTTGTCCGTCAGCAGGTCTTCAACCGTATAGCTATCGAAGACACGAAGCATCGCTTCAACCCCCTGAGCGAGCACGCCTGTGAGGCCGCAAGCGGGTGAAAGTGCGCATTCCGGGCAATCTGCCAGTTGATGGAGCCCTTCTTCAGTATGTCGGACAACGGCGCCGACCGATATCATCTTCGCAGCACGCGCCAGACGCAGGCCTCCGCTTCGGCCGCGAACAGTTTCAATGAAACCGCCGCTCACAAGACCATTGACGACTTTCATCAAATGGTTGTGGGAAATCGAATATGCGTTTGCAATTTCTCCAATCGAGCACAGGCGATCCTCGTGAAGTGCCAGATGGATCAAGACGCGAAGCGAAAAGTCCGTATAAAGCGTCAAGCGCATATGGTTAATCCGTCATCCTGTAATTTCTACGGTGGCGAGAGAATCCGATACTATTCACCAGGAAAATGAATATGCGGAACCCTGGAAGCGTCAGTGCCAAAAGAGTCAAGCCGAACATGATTTCAATACATATCTCATAAAGCGGCAAGATAATTGGATTAATTGCCGACGAAGCAGTGATCTATCACAATCTGAACAGTGAAGGTGTTCCAAAATCCTTCTGCCGATCTCGTCCGGTGCCAACTTTAAATGGTTAAATGTCGCCCCTTATCCACTTTGGATACGGCACAGATAATAAACGGAAATAACGAAATCAATGAATTTGCAAGATTTGCGAAGGGTTGATTTTCAAGGCTTCTGGTCCAGATTCAATTATAAGCAGTCGCAAGCATAGGTGCCTTGAGGGAAAGCCATGTCAAAATTTGCCGTTGGAGATCATGTGGGCTGGAACTCAGAAGCCGGTCGCGTGAGTGGGCATATTATTAAGGTCCATGTGGCGGATTTCAATTTTAAAGGTCATCGTCATCGCGCGTCGGAAGATGATCCGCAATATGAGATCAGGAGCGATAAGACTGATCATATCGCCGCTCACAAGGGAAACGCTTTGTCGAGACTGGAAGAATGATCGCACAATATACGACCATTGGACACTCGAACCGCAGCCTTTGTGTATTTCTCGATATGTTGAGCGAGAGCGGCACCGAGATCCTTGTCGACGTGAGATCATTTCCGCGTTCACGCACAAATCCAGTGTATAATATTGGCAATCTTCCGGGAGAGCTGCAGAAAATTGGCATTGAGTATGTCCACTGCGCTGCGTTAGGTGGACGAAGATCCAAGCAAACCAATGTCGATGAACAAGTAAACGCGTTCTGGCGGGTGCAAAGCTTTCACAATTATGCCGATTATGCATTGGGAGAAGAGTTTGACTTGGCATTTAAGAAGTTAACTCACCTCGGCAACAATCGTCGTTTGACACTAATGTGTTCAGAAGCGGTGTGGTGGCGGTGTCATCGGCGTATTATTACTGACTATTTGCTTCTAAAAGGTCATGCCGTCGATCATTTAATGGCTCCTGGGCATTTGGAACATGCAGTGCCAACGATTGGCGCAACCAGGAATTCCCTGGGCAAGGTAATTTACTCTGGCACACCGTAATCCGATTTCTGATAGATGGCGGTCTGCAGTGTCTGTTCGGACACGCAACAAATAGTTGGCTCACGAAATTGATATTAAACATGAATAAATTGGGAATGTTTAATCCTGTGGTGAAACTCCGGCTTAAGAGCCTGTTCCAAAAAGGGTTGAGCGATTACAGTAGGTTATGATCCAATCGGATTGCTTACATTCGATGGAGATCACAATGGCCTGGACAGTAACCGCTCGCCGCCACTATGTACGTCGCAATTCGCGCTATGCAACTGATTTAACGGATGCGGAATGGTCAGTGATCGAACCGCTGATGCCTTCGCCCAGATACCTTGGTCGCCCTCGCAAAACGGATCTGCGTGAGGTGGTAAACGCGCTTCTTTATATCGCATCATCTGGCGGTGCGTGGCGGCTTCTGCCAACCGATTTCCCACCATTCTCGACGGTACAGAAATACTTCTACCGCTGGCGCGATGAAGGCTTGCTGCGTACCATCAACAACACGCTTGTGATGCTGGCGCGTGAGCAGGCTGACAGGCAGCCCAGTCCAACGGCTGGCGTCATCGACAGCCAGTCAGTTAGAACCACGGAAAGTGGCGGAATACGGGGCTTTGACGCGGGAAAGAAGATTAGCGGACGTAAGCGTCACATTGTCGTTGATACCTGAACCGCGCCGGGTTTGCCGGAGGCTCCAACTTCTGAGAAAGTGGAACCATCATGAGCAAGACAACGAACAAATTTTCACCTGAAGTCCGCGCCCGTGCGGTGCGGATGGTTTTGGATCACGAAGGCGAATATTCCTCGCGGTGGGCAGCGGTTTCCTCGATCGCCGCCAAGATCGGCTGCACGGCGCAGACGCTCAATGAATGGGTGAAGAGGGCCGAAGTGGACAGTGGTTCCCGGCCTGGGCTCCCAAGCGACGTCGCCGAGAAGATGAAGGCTCTGGAGCGGGAGAACCGGGAGCTTCGTCAGGCGAATGAGATATTGCGCAAGGCGTCTGCTTATTTCGCGATGGCGGAGCTCGACCGCCCATTGAAACGATGATTTCCTTCATCGACGAACACCGCTCGGTGTTCGGGGTCGAGCCAATCTGCAGGCTGCTGCCGATTGCCCCGTCAACCTATTACGAGAACGTCGCCAAGCGCCTTGACGTTGACCGCCTGTCGGTCCGCGCCCGCAGCGATATTGCCTTGGGGATTGAGATACGGCGTGTCTTCGAGGCGAACTTCCGCGTCTATGGCGTTCGGAAAGTGTGGCGGCAATTGAAGCGGGAGGGCTTTGACGTCGCCCGCTGCACTGTTGCCCGGCTTATGAGGTCGATGGGCCTGCAAGGTATCATCCGCGGCAAGCCGATCCGTACGACGTTCCCGGACAAGACGGCTCCGAGCCCGCTAGACCGCGTAAAGCGCCAGTTCAAAGCCGCTGCGCCGAACAGGCTCTGGGTTTCGGATTTCACCTATGTCGCCACCTGGCAGGGTTTCGTCTACGTGGCGTTCGTCATCGACGCCTCGCCCGCCGCATCGTCGGCTGGCGGGTGAGCCGGACGGCGCATGCCGGGTTCGTCCTCGATGCCCTGGAGCAGGCCCTTCATGAGCGGCGTCCCGTTCATGGCGGCGGCCTCGTCCATCACAGCGATCGCGGTGTCCAATACGTCTCGATCAAGTATTCGGAGCGACTGGCCGAGGCGGGAATCGAGCCTTCCGTCGGAAGCGTCGGCGACTCTTACGACAACGCCCTCGCCGAAACGATCAACGGTCTCTACAAGGCCGAGGTCATTCATCGGCGCGGACCATGGCGGAGCTTCGAAGCGGTTGAATTCGCTACTCTGGAATGGGTCGACTGGTTCAACCATCGACGGCTTCTGGAGCCGAACGGCAACATCCCGCCAGCCGAAGCCGAGGAGCAGTATTACGCCATGCTGGACGAACCAGCTATGGCTGCATAACTTAAACCAAACGGCCTCCGGCAAACCCGGTGCGGTTCAGCCCGTCAAAAAGCTGTAGTCACTGGAGCAAGCTCTGGCATCGGAAAAAGTGTCGCAATAGCTTTGGGCCAGGCGGGTGCCGATGTGATTGTGAACTACGTTGTTAGTGACGACGACGCGAGTGCAGTGGTCGATCAAATTCGTCAAGCAGGCAGCAAAGCCCTGGCACTAAAAGCAGACGTTTCGCTAGAAGCTGAAGTCGATGTCATGTTCGAACGCGCCATAAGTGAATTTGGCACTGTCGACATCCTCGTGGCCAATGCGGGCCTGCAATGCGACTCTAGTTTTACTCAAATGTCACTTGAGAAGTGGAATAAGGTCCTCGATGTCAATCTAACTGGACAATTTCTTTGCACCCGTGCTGCGACACGCGAGTTTTTTCGGCGTGGCATAATACCCTCCGTTTCCTGTGCAGCGGGTAAAATTATCTGCATGAGCTCAGTACATCAGGCAATACCGTGGGCGGGCCATGCGAATTACGCTACCTCGAAAGGTGGCGTCAAATTAATGATGGAAAGCATAGCGCAGGAACTGGCGCCGAAACATATCCGCGTTAACGCCATCGCGCCTGGCGCTATAAGGACGCAAATTAATTCATCAGCCTGGGAAACGGAAGAAGCTCTGAGAAGATTGCTCACACTGATCCCTTACGGGCGGATCGGCGAACCGGAGGACGTTGCGCGAGCTGCTGTTTGGCTCGCGTCGGACGAATCTGACTATGTCGTTGGGACCACGCTTTTCATCGACGGTGGAATGACGCTTTTTCCTGGATTTTCTACGAATGGTTGATAAAGATGGATACTAGAGACCGCTGCGCTGTTCGTTCTTGTGAAGGTTTTCGGAAATGACAAGCCGGACGCCGTATCTCCGTCCGCCCTTGCTTCCTCACAGACCGCGATCCAACCATTCGCTCAGGCCGGTCCGCCTTTAGGCTTTGTGAAGGCAACATCTCCCCCGACAGCCCTCCTCCCCCGACATCGGCTGACAGGCATCCTTTTATTGGGAAATGGCTCTATTTGATCGCTAAGGTAAACATGAGTGTCCTTCGAGGGGGCGATCACGGATTTCGCCCTACCGGTAGAAACTGATAGCACGTTTCAGCGCGTTGTTGTGGACCAGATCGTCGTTCTATTCTGGTCGGATATTCTAGAGGTTTGCTTCCGACATTTGCATCCCTCTGATATGAGCGCTGGCAAATGTCGGAAGCAAAAAGACCGCTAGTTCTGGTCCAGCACTCGCGACAGGCTGAGAGCTGCCAGCGTGCAGATTGCTCCGGATATAAGATATCCGCCGATGAAAATTATTCCGAGGCTGCTGGCGAGGCCGAGTGCCACGAGCGGGGCGAAAGCTGCACCCACAAGCCAGGCGAGGTCTGACGTCAGAGCCGCGCCGGTATAGCGATAATATTGTGTGAAACGGGAAGACACCGCGCCGGACGATTGACCGAATGTCAGCCCCAAAACACCAAAGCCTATCAGAATATAGGCGTCCTGCCCCGCGCTGCCCGCATCGAGAAGGAAAGGCGCGGAAAAGCTGAAGAGAGCGATAATTATTGCGCCGATCATCAATTCGTTACGTCGCCCGATGCGATCAGCAACAAATCCGGACAGGATGATACCGATCAGACCGACCGCAGCACCCGCCACCTGAACCCAGAGGAAGCGTTCAGCGGGCTGGGCGCCCGAGAGAACAACCCAGCTAAGCGGAAAGATCGTTACGAGGTGGAACATCGCAAAGCTTGCCAGCGGCACAAAGGCTCCCAGAACCACATCGATACTATGTTTACTCAGCATTTCAAAAACGGGTCGCGGCTGAAGTTCCTGCGCATCCATTGCTGCGCCGAACTCGCTGCTCGCAACGATGCGGAGGCGCGCAAACAGCGCGACGACGTTAATCGCGAAGGCCACAAAGAATGGATAGCGCCAACCCCATGCAAGAAAATCCGCTTCGCTGAGATTATGTACGAAATAGGCAAAAAGAATGCTTGCCAGTGCGAAGCCGATGGGCGCTCCCAATTGCGGGATCATCGCATACCAGCCACGCTTGCCCACGGGCGCACTCAAGCTCAGGAGAGAAGCCAGACCGTCCCATGCGCCGCCGAGCGCGAAGCCCTGGCCCAGTCTGAACAGGGCGAGCAAAAACACAGCCCAATATCCGATCGTCTCGAACCCCGGCAGAAAGGCGATAGAGGCTGTTGAGCCGCCCAGAATAACCAGAGCGAGCGTGAGTTTTGTTCCTCGCCCGTAATGGCGATCAATCCACATGAAGACGAACGAACCCACAGGTCGCGCAATGAATGCCAGTGAAAAAACCGCGAACGACATCAAGGTTGCCGTTACCGGATCAGGGGCGAACGGGAAAATCAGCTTGGGAAAAACCAGAATGGAACCAAGCCCATAGACGAAAAAATCGAAAAACTCGGATGTTCGCCCGATGACAACGCCGATGGCGACATTTCCCGGCGACAAAGGCTTTCCGTCGCTATGGATGCGTCGTGCGTCCTGTTCGAGACCTGATGATGTCGGTGTTGCGGACGAACTCATGAAACTCTCCGAGGGAAATGTATCATGTGCTTTATGATGTCGCACAACGACAAGTTATCAAGGAACAGGTCAAAAAAAAAGCAGATATAGTTGTTTCGTAGTCTGTTGGACTGAACAATTTTCATAAACTGAAAAATGGGTCTTCCCGAAATGCGATTGTGCCTTATCATGATGAAGGAACAGAATGTAGGTCGGGTTAGACATGAACGCATTCTTCAGTTTCACGCGAAAAGCGTTCCTAGCCGTGGTTCTTCTGCCGGGGCTGGCTGGCTGCAATATGGTCGTGATGTCGCCATCTGGAGACATTGCAGCGCAGCAGAGAGACCTTATCGTCGTATCGACGATCCTGATGCTGATCATTATCGTGCCGGTTATCTTCCTGACGCTTTTCTTCGCGTGGCGGTACAGGCAGTCGAACAACGCCGCCAGATATGATCCAGAATGGCATCATTCGACAGCGCTGGAAGTGGTCATATGGACCGCTCCTCTGATGATTATCATCGCATTGGGCGCGATCACCTGGGTGAACACGCATAAACTCGACCCTTACCGGGCATTGGATCGCATTGATGGCACGCGGCCGGTCGAGGCCGGAACCAAACCCCTGACGGTCGAAGTTGTCGCGCTCGACTGGAAATGGCTGTTCTTTTATCCGGATTACGGTATCGCCACTGTCAACGAGATGGCGGCGCCGGTTGATACGCCCATCGACTTCAAGATCACGGCCTCGTCGGTTATGAATTCCTTCTATATTCCGGCACTTGCAGGCATGATCTATGCCATGCCGGGAATGCAGACGCGGCTTCATGCGGTCATCAACAAGGCCGGTGAATATGAAGGATTTTCATCCAACTATAGCGGCGAAGGCTTTTCGCATATGCGCTTCCAGTTTCACGGGCTTGACGCCTCGGGTTTCGACAACTGGATAAGCCAGGTGAAGCAAAATGGAACCGCCCTGAACAGGGATACTTATCTGAAGCTCGAAAAGCCGAGCATCAGGGAGCCGGTTCGTTACTTCGGTGCCGTTGAAAGCGGACTTTTCGAAGCCGTGCTCAATATGTGTGTTCGCCCCGGCCAGATGTGCATGAGTGAAATGATGCACATCGACAGGATGGGCGGCGCGGGCCTTGATAGTCGCGAAAACAAGGCCCGGCTACAGCATGATAATCGTCATAGCGCCGATGCCGCGCAGTCCAGCGCAACTGATATTCAAGCTGTACCCGACGCGCAAAGGGAGCAGGGTCATGACATGCACAATATGCCCTGAAGCACCTTTGTGCCGATGGCGTGGAGCAGGGTTAGCGGCAGTTCTGCGGCCAGGATAAGCCGTAGGGCAAGACCAAAAGATTGAAGAATCTGCAATCGGATAACAGTAACTTCGGGAATGTTCTATCATGATTGGCGGTGACAGTTCCACGAGTATGATCTTCGGGCGCCTCTCCCTGGAAGCGATACCCTATCACGAACCAATCCTCCTGGTGACCTTCATAGTGGTCGCAATTGGGGGTATCGCGGTTGTGGGGTCGATTACCTATTTCAGGCTTTGGGGGTATCTGTGGAACGAATGGTTCACCAGTGTGGACCACAAGAAGATCGGCATCATGTATGTCATTCTCGCATTGATCATGCTTCTGCGTGGTTTTGCCGACGCCATCATGATGCGCATCCAGCAGGCAATAGCGTTCAACGGGTATGAAGGCTATCTGCCGCCGCACCATTACGACCAGATATTCACCGCGCATGGCGTTATCATGATTTTTTTCATGGCCATGCCCTTCGTGACGGGCTTGATGAACTATGTTGTCCCGCTGCAGATAGGTGCGCGGGACGTTTCGTTCCCGTTTCTCAATAATTTCTCGTTCTGGATGACAACCGGCGGCGCCATCATCATCATGATGTCGCTTTTTGTAGGAGAGTTCGCCCGCACTGGCTGGTTAGCCTATCCCCCCTTGTCTGGCATTGACTACAGTCCCGACGTTGGGGTCGATTATTATATATGGGGCCTGCAGGTCGCGGGCGTGGGCACGACGCTTTCTGGTATCAATTTGATAGCCACCATCGTCAAGATGCGAGCTCCGGGCATGTCCTTCATGAAAATGCCGGTCTTCACCTGGACCTCGCTTTGCACCAACGTGCTCATTGTGGCGACATTCCCCATCCTAACTGCAACGCTCGCCCTTCTGTCGCTGGATCGTTATGTGGGAACGAATTTCTTCACCAACGATCTTGGTGGCAATCCGATGATGTATATCAACCTCATCTGGATATGGGGTCACCCGGAAGTCTACATTCTTGTATTGCCGGCTTTCGGCATTTTTTCCGAAGTGGTCGCAACCTTCTGCGGCAAGCGCCTGTTTGGCTATGCGTCGATGGTCTACGCAACCTGCGTCATCATGATCCTGTCCTATATTGTGTGGCTCCACCACTTCTTCACAATGGGGTCTGGCGCTTCGGTCAATGCGTTCTTCGGTATCACGACGATGATCATCTCCATCCCCACCGGGGCGAAGATGTTCAACTGGCTCTTCACAATGTATCGCGGACGTATCCGCTATGAAGTGCCCATGTTATGGACGATCGGCTTCATGGTGACATTCGTGATCGGCGGTATGACGGGTGTGATGCTTGCAATTCCACCGGCCGATTTCGTACTGCACAATTCGCTCTTTCTCATCGCCCATTTTCATAACGTGATTATCGGTGGTGTTGTCTTCGGCCTGATGGCAGGACTCGTTTACTGGTGGCCGAAGGCATTCGGTTATAAGCTTGATCCTTTCTGGGGAAAGATGAGCTTCTGGTTCTGGCAGATCGGCTTCATCTTCGCCTTCATGCCGCTGTATGTTCTTGGGCTGAAAGGGGTTACCCGGCGGCTGAGCCAGTTTGAAGATCCTTCCTTGCAGATATGGTTTGTCATTGCGGCATTCGGCGCTGTCTTGATTGCGCTCGGAATCGCCTCCTTTCTCGTCCAGCTCGTCGTGAGCTATTTGAAGCGGGAGCAATTGCGTGACCTTACCGGCGATCCATGGGGCGGCCGTACGCTTGAATGGTCGACGTCCTCGCCTCCGCCGGAGTACAACTTCGCCTTTACGCCCGTGGTTCACGATCTCGACAGCTGGTATGATATGAAAAACCGCGGCCATGAACGACCGCTGACCGGCTTCCGCCCCATTCATATGCCGCGCAATACAGGCGCCGGTGTCATACTGGCCGCACTGAGCGTCGTCCTTGCCTTTGCCCTCATATGGTACATCTGGTGGCTGGCGATCCTGTCCTTTGCCGCTTTGCTGATCGCTGCAATAGGGCACACATTCAACTATCAACGTGACTTCTATATCCCCGCTGAAACAGTTGCGGCGACAGAAGACGCCCGTTCAAAACTTCTCGCTGGATAGGCCCGATGACAGAGATACATCTAGATCAAGCCGAGAAGCCGCAGTTTTATCTGGCGGAAGACCATCATCCGGAAAACAGCACGACGCTGGGCTTCTGGCTCTATCTGATGAGTGACTGCCTGATATTTGCTGTCCTGTTTGCCACCTATGGCGTGCTCGGTCGCAACTATGCGGCAGGACCTTCACCGGCAGATTTATTTGATCTCAATCTGGTTGCAATCAATACGGCAATGCTGCTTCTGTCGTCGATTACATATGGGTTCGCCATGCTGCAGATGCAGCGAGATGAGAAAACTGCAACATTGTTCTGGCTGGCCATTACCGGCATTTTCGGCGCAGCGTTTCTGGCAATCGAGATTTACGAATTCAGTCATCTCATTCATGAAGGCGCAGGACCTGGCCGTTCGGCATTCCTGTCCTCCTTCTTCACCCTCGTCGGCACGCACGGGCTGCACGTTACTTTTGCTATCGTCTGGTTGATTACGCTTATGTTGCAGGTCATGCGCCATGGGCTGATTGTCGAAAATCGCCGACGCCTGATGTGCCTTTCGATGTTTTGGCATTTTCTGGATGTTATCTGGATTGGCGTGTTCTCCTTCGTATATTTATTGGGAGTCCTCGGATGAGCGTAAATAGCCCACACCACGGAACCCAGCCCAGCCACCATCAAGACCCGCATGGATCAGGGGCAGGCGAAGTCCACGCGACTTTCAGCGGCTACATGACAGGCTTTGTCCTGTCGGTCATTCTCACAGCCATTCCGTTTTGGCTTGTCATGGGAGATGTGCTTGCCAGCAGGCAGCTAACCGCAATGCTTGTCATGGGCATAGGGGCTGTCCAGATCGTGGTGCATATGATCTATTTTCTACATATGAGCCCGACGTCGGAGGGGGGCTGGACGCTGATGGCGCTGATATTTACGCTCATCATTGTCGGCATCGCTCTGGCAGGCTCACTTTGGGTCATGCATCATCTCAACGAGAATATGATGCCCGTTACCCATGAAATGATGAAGAACATGCCCTAAACGGCGCTGTCTCGCTAAGTTGCCGCGTCTAGAATGGCCCGCAGCTTTCCATGGGTCGAAATGCCCCGCTCGTATATACGAGGCGAGCGCCTTCTTCAGGTCAGGCCAGAACGCCTCGAAATCGACAATCGCCCAGTACGCCTTGAGCTGATCGCCAAGGGCGCTCAGACGCTTCAACTGATCATCATGTAAAAGCGACCGCATCAATGTTTGCGGGACGGCAACGGTTGGGGGCGCTAAAGTTTATGTAGAACAAGCTGCCGGCACCTATATGCCGGGCAAATGCTACACTATGACAAAGCTAGCAGTGGGTGTCGGCCGCGAAGGGTTTGGCTGGTATGGCACCGAACGGATCACCGCCAAGCGCGAATGGCCCGACTGGCGTCCACCTGCATCAATGCGGGAACACAGGCCCGACCTGCCCGCTCATATGGCTGGCGGTCCCGATAATCCGCTTGGTGCAAGAGCGCTTTATCGCATCCATGGCTCCAATAAGCCGGAAACCATAGGGACTGCCGCGTCGTCCGGTTGCTTTCGCATAACCAATAGTGATGTGATTGATCTTTACAAGCGCGCCCGGGTTGGCGGTAAAGTGAGAGTTTTCTGACAGAAGCCGACAGATTTCATGAAACTGTCCTCGGGAAGCTAAGGTATTTTCCTAGACACCGGACCCAACAATTGATCTTCCTATTCAACTTGATCGTGATTCACCTCCTTGTAGAGGAGGCGTTGATATGCATGATTTCTTTTGGTTCTCCGATGGGTACCGGATTCGCATCGAGCCTTTGCTACCAACGACGTGCACGGCAAGCCGCGTGTAGATTTACGCTTGGGCTAGTGTACGGATTAACTGTCTACGAAAACAAGATGGCCGGTGAGAAATGAATGTCTCACCGGCCACAACTTTGCTCAATAGGGCTTAGAACTTTACGCTAAGCTTGGCCTTACCCGAGTTCTGATTAAAGCTCGAACCATATTGGCCGGAATATTCAAGACCCAGCGTCGTCTGATTGCCCAGATCAATATCAAGGCCAGCCTTGATAATCGCGGTGTCCTTCGCAATTGGTGCACCGGCCAATTCAAATACCGTTCCGGCATCGAACGAGGCTGCTGTCGTCGGAATGGTATCGCCATAGGCGTGTTGCCAGCCAGCCGTACCGTTAAGCCTTGCATTCATACTGCCGAATACGACTGGAGCAGAAGCCCGAAGACCAATTGTGGTAAACGTGGTTGTCGCCGTTTCTTTTCCAATCCGGAGCGCGGCATTCCCGCCATGTTCATCGAACCGCCCAGTTTGCAGGCGCACCACCGCAACATGTGCAAATGGCTCAATCGCCGTTCCGTTCACATCAAAACGATGCGAGAGTTCGCCGAATGCCTGAAAGGTGTCTGCGCTGTAATCGGCATCAAGACTTTCTGAAAAGCCCGGGAAAGCGACAAGGCGATCAGTTTCGATCTTGTGCCAGCTATAGGCAAGACCTGCCTTGAGCGCAGTCGCGCTCCACTGGGTGCCCCCATAGATACCCAAATGATAGTTGTCACTGTGGCCAGACGAGTTGCGATCATTCACATCGAAACTGGTGCGGCTATAGCCCGCGAGAGCGCCCAGCCTCCAATTCTCGACGACTTCCGCGTCATAGCCTGCAACAAAGCCGCCCGTTGATTGCTTCAGCTTGCCAGCATTTCCATCCGCGCCGGTTTCACTCCACTGGCCAAGTGCCTGTCCCCAGATCGCGGCGCGCGGTGCCGAAACCTGCGATGAAGCCATGTCTGTTGCGACGGATGATGAGGCAGCACTCTGCCCACTACCGCCAAACGCCGCGTCAACGCGTTCCATGACGGCATTGCGAATGATCGAGCTGTCATTGATGATCGCAGTTCGCATCGATGCATGAACTTCACCTGAGAGTGCATTGAATGCGCGACGCGCATTGTCTTCGTTGTCCTGCATGACGACCGTGTCGTAAACAGCATTGCCAGCACCAAGCGCTTCGACAGCGACAGCTACCGACTTCTGATTGCCTGTCTTTGCCGTAGCAGCGAAGTCGATGTCGTTGCGTGCGATGTTGAGGTAGACTGCGTTGGGATCATAGGCCAGGCCAAGATCGACGAAAGGCATGTTCTGGCTCAAATCGCCAAACGTACCCACGATGCCGCCTTCAGCACTTAAAATGGTGTAGCTCTTGCCGGGCATATAGGTGCCGGCGGCTTTTTCTATATAGACCTTCGCGCCACCAAGCGTCGCCGTTCCACTCACATCGATGCGATCGCTTTTACCGGAAGCATCAATTTCCGCAACGTAAGTGGCTCCCGCATCAAAGGCCAGATTGCCATCGACCTTCAGCGTGCCGATAGAATTGCCCGGTGCGATGATACTGCCAGCGCCGGCATAAAGGCCTCCGACTGAACCTGCGCCAGCCAGATATGCGCCGTTTTCAACGCTGGCTGTGCCGACAAGGAATGCACCTGAATGGGATGCATCGCCAATGACCAGCCCACCTTCTTTCACAGTCGTGCCGCCTGTATAGGTGTTGGCACCATTCAGGACCAGAACACCAGTGCCGGACTTCGTGAGACTGCCAGTACCATCAATATTGCCGTCGAAACGGGTATTGGCGGACTGGTCTACGGTCAGAGCTGCCGAGCCGAGGCTCAATGTCCCGCCCTCGCCCATCAGCGACGACATGCTCACATTGAAATTGTTGAGATCGAGCTTGCCACCATTCACCGAGAAGGCCGTATTGTCGACGAATGCCCCGTCCACGCCAGCCTGAAGCACTCCACCTTCCACCGAGGTTCCGCCCGTATAGCTATTTGCCTGGCCCAGAACGAGCGTACCGGCTCCGCGCTTGAGCAGCGCCCCCTCTCCTGTGGCTTGCTGCAGCAGCGTCACGCGGTTGTCTGCATCCGCGATGTCGATCCATCCAAGTCCCTCAAGGGACACGGTGCGATCCAGCGTTTTCATGTCGCTGCCCGTTATACGCAGACCGCCATCAATGAGACGCAGCCGAGCATCGGCATTGCCAAGAGCCGCATCTTCGCTGACGAGGATCGTCCCGCCGTCGGTGACAGCCGTTTCACCGATAAAGGAATGATCGTCGATACAATAGTCCTTGATGGCCTGCTGGAAGCGCGCATCCGTGCTGTCGCAGTTCAGCAATGTCTTCTTTTCGTCAAGCGTCAGATCGGTCAGAATCGGTTTGCCATTGGCATCCGAAATCTGGCCCAGATAGAGATCCCTGCGTTGATTGTTTCGGGTTAGAACAAATTCCTTGTTCTTTTCCGCGAAGCCGTAAGCATTGGCGCCCCAAACGAGACGCGTTTTGCTCGTTTCATTTTCCGAGTAAGTCTGGAGCTGCGGGCCAACCCATCGAAAATCATGCGCAACGGGTTCATGGTCGGAGATCGCTTCCGGCTGACGGCCCGGCCGAGTGACTTTTACGTCCTTGATCACTCCGGTGTAGGGATCATTGGGATCATCCACAATCTCATACCATTTTCCGAATGGCCGCGAGACGAGGAAATGATCGATCTTGGCACGGTCCCAGCTCGCCCAGGTATTGGTTGCGTCCTCGCCTGCCGACGGCCATGTGGTGCTGCCATCGTTGAGATCATGCGGCCTGAAGTCTTCGCGGACCGCATCCGTCTGGAGCAGCATGTACTGCTTCTTGAGCACATTCATCGTAACCGGCGTGTTGTTGGCAACCGCATAGGTTTCGTCTTGCAGCCCGACATTCTTCCCGGCCTTGTAGGCGGCGGAAAGAGCGTCGCCCCATTGCTTCCACGACAGGGTGTCGATGTCCTGTCCGACATATGCTTCCTGAATGACCGAACGCATCGTCTGCTGATCGGCGTTGAGAACATATTGCCGCGTCAGATCGCGATAAAAGGTGTTGCCGTCAGATTGCTGCATCAGTCTGATCTGCGCATCGATGTGATGAAGGCCGCGCTCGGAAACATCCCCCGCATTGAAGTCGCCCATGACCATGATCGGCTGGGTGGCTCCTTTTGCCCATGTGTTGAGGGCTTGGGCTTCATTCACGCGACCGGTCGATCCATCTGCATAATCGAGATGAACCGTGCCGATGAGTGTCTGCGGACGGGAGCCCTGGGCGTCCAGCTGAGTATAGCTGACATAGCGACCTTGCGTATTTCCGCCCAGATTGATCGTGCCGAATTTGCCCGGCAAACGGGAAATGATACCCACATCGCCGACCTGCACATTACCGTAAGTGCCGCGACCCGCAGTTTGAAGGAAATCCGGTATGCGCGTAACATAGGTACTACCGTTGACTTCCTGCATCCCGAGCACGTCGAAATTGGCTGCTGCCATAAAGTCCGCTGTCAATTCCGGGTTCTGTTTGAACTTGTTCCAGATGTTGATCGTCATGACGCGAATGTCATAGCTATCGGCTGCGCGCGCCGGAGCGGCAGCAATTCCTGCGACTGCGACACCGCATAAAAGCTGCGCAGTCAGAGCCAAAAGTTTTCCGTTGCGTTTGGTCGTCCCCGTTACCATCCCTCGGTCCTTTTCCTGGAAGATGCTTCCATTTCATCAATGTGACAGCCGGATTGATCATCCAACTTCAATCGATGCTGAAATGACAGAGTTCAATGTCACTTTTATTACATTTTACTCCCGACCGGGATGCGAGGACTCCAAAACCTGCGGTCCTTAATAGTAAATGTCATTAATACTACATTTTTATTCGCTAATCGATTCACCCAGATATTGCTATTTTAACCCCACGATTTCCTCGCCTCATTCAACCTGGAAATGAGAGATGGATCTGAGTGATCAGGCGCATAAGGACATAACGACAACCATGAGCGAACTTTCCGGTCCCGGTGGCAACAAGAAGGAAATCCGGCAGCAGGCGTTGTTGCAATGGATTGAAAACAGCCATTATGTTTCTCTTGAAGAGATCGCAGAACGGTTCCATGTCACCACTCAGACGGCGCGGCGCGACATTGCGGACCTGGAACATAGGGGCAAAGTCCGGAAACTGCATGGCGGCGTGTCGCAACTGACGCCACTCGATCCCGTGACCTACCGTCAGCGCAGACATGATCGGGCCGACGAGAAGGTGCGAATTGCCGAAGCTGTCGTCGCGCTCATTCCCGATGGCGCCACTGTTTTCCTCGATACCGGCACAACATGCGAAGCGATTGCCAATACCCTTATCAGCAGAGAGCGCCTGCATGTTGTCACATATAGCCTGCGATCAGCAGCCATTATCAGTGAGAGAACAGATTTCACGCTCGCTGTTCCTGGTGGCTTTGTTCGACCCATCGATGGCGGGATGTTTCAGGAAGATACACCGGAATTCATCCGACGCTTCAAGTTCGACTATGCAATCATTTCCGTCAGCGGCGTTGATGATGACGGTGATCTTTGTGACGACGACCATACGGAAGTGGCTGTCGTTTCAGCCGCATTGCGACAAGCGGCACACAAGCTGCTCGCAGTTGACAGCTCAAAATTTGGCAAACGAGCGATGGTCAGACTTGGATCGGTTCACGACATTACGACCGTGATCACCAATGAAATGCCTGCCCCTGCTCTATCAGCCGTTCTGAAAAAAGCCGCCGTTCATATCCATCTTGCTCCCGAACCTGACTGAAAATCAACCATATTCACAACCCGTAACTTTGGTTTGCCCGTCACGGTTTTATAATTGTGACATCCCGGATCAACGCGCTTGAGACAGAAGGAGTTTAAGTCGAGCAGATAGACACCGCAAACCAGCAAGAAAGCGCTATAGTTGGCATATTCTCGGGAAAACGCGGAGGCTCGCCTGCATCTGAACCAAGCCCGCCAATGATCAGAGCAGGAACCGCGACCGAAGGATAATCCTCGAGTGCTTCGCGCAACATGTCGATGCAGCCGACCACCAGGCTGACCCTGCTGCCTGCTGCTAGTCACAGCGCACTCGGAATCGATGAACGCACGTTCACCCACCGACAATGCCTAAAACGGAGTGGCTGCTTTCGACACTTCGGATGGTAGGTCCAACGCTGAAACGAACATGCAAAACTTCGACCGACTACCTCGCAACAATCTTATAATCTATCGCTTTCTTTCAGAAGCCAGGCCGATGTGATTTGTGCGGGCGTTGCGCCTTTCTCATCGGTGAATTTGACGAAAGACGCGGAGATGGTGCAGACGGGACACCGCTTGTCCCGTATTACGCTTGTCGGATGATGTGTTAGCTATCGCTGCCTTCTTCTGAGGCCAATACAACCGTCAATCCATTCCACTTTCTCAACAGACTTCGAGCTTTGTAGATCCGCCAATACGATATCTCGTAGCTCTTGCGGCATGTCTGCAGCCCGTGGATATTGTCCCTGTCGACTTATGTGCATCAGGAGCTGTTCACAGAGCGCCAATATTTCTCCATTCGCATTGAGCAATCTCATGAACACATGCAAACGCTTACAATCAGCATCGATCAGGGTCAGCTCTACCTGCAATGTTTCATCTGCATGGCACTCTTTCAGATAGCCAATACGGCTGTCGAGCGTGTAGAGCGTGGCCTTATTTGCCTCGCGATAGGTAGCATCGATGCCAATTCGATCCATATAAGCGGTCGCCGCATCAGAAAAAACAATGGCATAGGCATAGTCCCCCATATGCCCATTATAGTCGATCCAATTCGATGAGACTGTCGTGCTATAGGTGAATAAAGCGCCGTTCATTCTCACTTCCTCCGTTCAAACCAGGCATAGAACTCTCCGACGATACCTTTACGGAAGAGGATGACGCATGCCATGAAGATGAGGCCAGTGACGATTGTGACTGGGAAGTCGGATGTTGCGAGATAGTTCTGGAGGGCGACGACGAAGGCTGCGCCGACGATGGGTCCGATCAGCGTGCCGATGCCGCCAAGCAGCGTCATCAGGATGACCTCGCCCGACATCTGCCAGCCGACATCGGTCAGCGTTGCAAACTGGAAGACGAGCGCCTTCATGCCGCCTGCAAGGCCCGCAAGGCCAGCCGACATGACGAATGCGGCCAGCTTGTACTGATTGACGGAATAGCCGAGCGATATGGCGCGGCTTTCGTTTTCGCGCACCGATTTCAGGATCATGCCGAAGGGCGAGTTGGTGATGCGCCAGATGGCGAAGACCCCAAGCACGAACACGGCCAGCACGAAGTAATACATGTTCATCTGGTTGTTGAGATCAATGAAGCCGAACAGATATCCGCGCGGCACGCCCTGCAAGCCGTCCTCGCCATGGGTGAAGGCCGCCTGCAGGCAGAAGAAGAAGAACATCTGCGACAGCGCAAGCGTGATCATGGTCGAATAGATGCCCTGACGGCGAATGGCCAGATAGCCGATGACAAGGCCAAGCGCTGCGGCGGCAAGAACGCCGAGGATCAGCCCCACTTCCGGCGTCACGCCCCATTCCTTCACCGTATGCGCGGTGATATAGGCAGCGCCCCCGAAGAAGGCCGCATGGCCGAACGAGAGAATGCCGGTATAGCCAAGCAGAAGATTGAAGGCAGAGGCAAACAGCGCAAAACACAGCATCTTCATCAGGAAGATCGGATAGACCACGAAGGGTGCGGCGGCCAGTGCGATGATGGCGATGACGAGAATGACCGCCGACAGGCTGTTGATCGCAGGCTTGCGGGATGAAGCGGTGCCTTGGCTTGCAGCCGTTGCTTTAAGAGCGGTATCAGCCATATCAGGCCTCCTTCCCGAACAGTCCGGCGGGTCGCACCAGAAGGACGATAGCCATGATAACGAAGATGACGATGCTGGAGGCTTCCGGATAAAAGACCTTGGTGAGCCCTTCTGCCAGCCCCAGCACATAGCCGGTAATGATGGCGCCGAGGATCGATCCCATGCCGCCGACAACCACCACGGCAAAAACCACGATGATGATGTTGGAGCCCATCAGCGGGCTGACCTGATAGATCGGGGCCGCCATGATGCCGGCCACGCCTGCAAGACCCGCACCCAGCGCATAGGTGAAGGTGAGAAGCAGCGGCACATTGATGCCGAAGGCTTTGACCAGTGTCGGGTTTTCGGTGGCGGCGCGCAAATAAGCGCCAAGCTTGGTCTTTTCGATCAGGAGCCAGGTGCCAAGGCAGATGATCAGCGAGGCCACGACCACCCAGGCGCGATAGTTCGGCAGGAACATGAAGCCGAGATTATGCCCGCCAGCCAGCGATGGCGGCACCGCATAGGGCTGACCGGCAGCGCCATAATAATAACGGAACGTGCCTTCGATCACGAGCGCCAGGCCGAAGGTGAAGAGCAGGCCATAGAGCGGATCGAGATTATAAAGCCGTGACAGCGCCACGCGCTCGACGATCGCCCCGCCAAGACCGACGATGATCGGGGCCAGAACAAGCGCTGGCCAATAGCCGATGCCAAGCCAGCTCAACAGCAGATAGCCGACAAAAGCGCCCAGCATATATTGTGCGCCATGGGCAAAATTGATGATGCGCAACAGCCCGAAGATGATGGCAAGGCCAAGGCTCAGCATGGCATAGAACGAGCCATTGATGAGGCCAACCAGCAACTGCCCGAGAAGCGCCTGCAGGGGAATACCGAAGATCATTGTCATGTCAGACTCCCAAGGCTTCGTTCAGGGCTGCCATGCGGTCGGGCAGCTCGGCGGTCGGGAAGTTCTCCGTCACCACGCCATGATCCATGAGATAGAAGCGGTCTGCGACCTTGGCGGCAAAGCGGAAGTTCTGCTCGACCAGAAGCACGGTCATGCCGCGTTTTTTCAGTTCCACCAGCACATCGCCGATGCGTTGTACGATGACGGGCGCAAGACCTTCGGTCGGCTCGTCGAGCAGCAGCACC
>WPCJ01285806.1_pt1 | contig 22734 bp, 14 predicted proteins | sample 5399831 | NCBI WGS metagenome assembly WPCJ01 (sample SAMN12869470, study PRJNA574797) | sludge metagenome | isolation source: wastewater treatment of pH10 | place: China:Beijing | collected 2019-05-20 | reverse complement strand
GCGCTTCGCGCCCGACCTCGTCATCGCCAATGACTGGCGCGCCTTGCCGATCGCCGTCGCGGCCAGGCGCGCCGGCGGGGCGCGTATCATCTATGACAGCCATGAATTCGCCACCGAGGAGTTTGCCGACAGCTGGCGCTGGCGCCTGCTGGCGCGCCAGCATGTCGTGCGGATCGAGGACCGCTTTATCCGCAAGGCCGACGCGGTCGTCACCGTTAGCGACGGCATCGCCGACGCGCTCGCCCAGCGTTACGGGCTGGTGCGGCCGACCGTCATCGCCAACACTCCGGCCTGGCAGGCGACGCCGTTCCGCCCGACGGGAAGCCCCGTCACCGTGCTCTATCACGGCGCCGTGGTGCCGCGCCGCGGTCTCGAGACGCTGATCGAAAGCGTCGCGCTCTGGCCGGCGGATTTCCGCCTAGTGATCCGCGGCCCGGCCCAGGGTGGCTTCGACCAGTATCTGCGCAGCCTGGCCGGCGGCAGCCGGGTCGCCTTCGAGCCGGCAGTGCCGCCCGATCAGGTCGTGCTGGCGGCGGCGCAGGCCGATATCGGCATCTTCCTGCTGTCGAACAGCACCACGCATGCGCGCTTCGCCATGCCCAACAAAATCTTCGAGTACATGCAGGCCGGGCTGATGGTGATCAGCAGCGACCTGCCCGAGATCCGCCGGGTGGTCGAGGCCGCGCGATGTGGGCTCCTGCTCACCGACGACGGCGCGCCGGCGATCGCCGCCTGCCTTGCCGGTCTCGCTCCGGCCCGCATCGACACCTGCAAGCACGCAGCGCTGGCGCGCGCCCGCGACCTCAATTTCGAGGGCGAGGGCGGCAAGCTACTCGTGCTGGTCGAGAACCTGCTCGCCGCGCCAACCTAATACGGAGCCCGCTCACTGGGCCAGGAGGTTTCGTGCGGGCACCGCCTTCTCGATTGCCGCGAAGAAGCGGTCGGCCTCCGTCTCCCAGTTCAGGACCTTCGCCGCTTCGAGCGCGCGCTGCTTGCAGGCGTCGATCATGGCGCGGTCGAAGCCGTTGACCGCAGCGGCGATCGCCTGCGGCGTGACCTCTGGGATCAGCCGGCCGAGATCGTGCCGGCGCAGCAGCGCCGTCATCTCCGGTAGATCGGAGACGCAGAGTGCCAAGCCCGCCATGGTGTATTCGAAGAACTTGTTGGGCAGGACGTGCATGTTCTGCTTGGAATGGCCCGGCAGCGCGAACAGGCCAATATCGAAACGAGCGGCCTCGCTAACCAGATCGATCATCGGGACGGGCGGTGCGAGCACGACGCGGTCGCCTAGTCCTGCTCCCTCGATCCGCTTGTCCAGCGCCGCGAGATAGTCGGGTGGCCCTGGGCCGCGAATGCTCAAACGAAATTCGGGCCGCCAGAGCGCAGCGCTGTCGATACAGGCCTCAAGCCCTCGACCTTCGTTGACGACGCCATGGTAGAGCACAGCGATCCGCCCGCCGCAGGGGCGGAACGGATGCGCTTCGTAGCGCGGCATGTTGCGGATCAGCAGCGGCTTTTTCGGCAAGGTATAAAGCGTGTGCAGACGATCGGCGATGCCCTGGGAGACGCAGCTAGTCACGGCCGCGCCGGCGATACCGTCCCGCTCGATCGCGGCGATGACGGGGCGCTGGGTTAGCCGCCAGCGCCAGTGCTGCGCGTATTCGTCGACCGCCAGTTCGTGTGTATCGTAGGCATAGGGCACGCCCTGCTCGGCCGCGAGCCGCCGTGCGATCGGCAGCGCGGTCCAGTCGTTAGCGAGCCAGATATCCGGATGATGGGCACGCGCAGCCGCATAGAGCCTCCGCGATCTATCGTCGATCGTCCAATAAGCGGCGTGGGCATGCCTCCGGTCGACCATCATGACCTTAACGAGATCGAAGGATCGTCTCGCGAGGCGGAGAAGACGACGCACGGGTAAGGGCGGAGCACTTTCGGTTCCAGCACCGGGGTGGCTGGTCGGCACGTCGATGGCGGAGCAATGCCAATCGGGTGCCGTCGATCTCGCCCCCTGCAGACCCACGGCCACGACGTCCCAGCCCCGCGCATGGAACAAGTCGCCCTGGCGACGGACCCGCGGATCATCGGCAATGGCGGACATCGAAATTATTCCGATGCGCTTAACGTCCCGGATCACGGCAACTCACCTGTACCCTCAAACCGTCGCCATGAGCGATCGCAGCGCCTTCAGCAGAGCCAAGCGCGCCCGCACAGGCAGGAGCCTCCAGATCGGCTTAAGCAGCCCGACCATCAGGCCACGCCCGTCGGAAACCCCATCGAAGAGCTTCGCCCTGAAGACACGCTTTAGCTTAGAAGAATAACGCGAAGCGACAAGAGCCTGGCCCAAGGCGTGCATATCGCTGCGATTCAAGGCAGAAGTCAGCACCGTGTCGCTCAGCAGCAGCGTCGGCTTTTTCGCCTCCTCCACGATATCGAAATCATCTCTGGCATAGATCGCGACCACGGGGTTGCTGACGATCGTTGCGCGCCGGCGACCGAACGCTCTTTGCGAGAGATATGCGTCCACGCCCTTCACAAAATTGCGCAGGGAATACCGCTGGGAAGCGATGACATCCCGATAAGCGCGTTCCGTTATCGCCTCGAGGAATGAGACATCCTCTAACTTGGCGAAGACCTCTTCGATGTTCGAATAATCCTTTTTTAGCGGGATATAATGTTCATTCGGGATAACCACACCGGAATAAGAGCCTTCGAATAGCACAAGCGCCGTTCTCAATCGAATCGATTCGAATATTTTTGGTGAAATCTGATTCATGTGAATCAGACCTTCATGCTCGCGCAGAAACATCTCCGAGAACTGCTCGAACGGCATGTCCTTATGCTTCTCGGACAATTCGGCCAAGCGACCATCAAAATCAAAGACGTTGCTGCCGCTCTCGGTCCCCAGCGTGGCCCTAGCCGAGCCGATAAAGCGATACCAGTCGCTCCCATAAATCCGCTGGTCGGAGTCGACTTCGATGTCAACACGGAGGTTTCGCGCCAGGGCGAGGCGTCGCACCTCCAATCCGATGTCATATTTCTCGCGCGCCAGCGCCCCGTAGTGATGCGGCAATGTCCGGCCGCGATATCCGATCCGGAGGTGCCGCTCTCCCATCGGCATCGCGGCATCGTCGATCGACGGATTCTCCGGTACGTAGCCGGTCAAGGTCGGCAGGAAGTCGACATGTGAAAAGCGTTGCTTCGGATAGACGAAATCGATTGATTCCAGGGGGACAGTCGTGAAGACCGCATCGATGCCGAGCGCCTCGATACAGCGGCGTGTCCGTTCGACCTGATCGTACTCATCCTGGACGAAGAGGAGCTTGGGGCCCCGATAGGCCGCCACCGTTTTCGCCATGGTCGGCGAGAGGTGATCGACCGTGGATGTCCGCACCGAATAATGGATGGCGACGGCATCGAAGCACGAGAGGTCGGCCATGCTTGCTTGACCTGGAAAGACAGATCGGCCCGTGGCCGGAAAAAACTGGAACCGGTGCCGCGAATGCAGACGGAAGGCGTCGAGATGCTCCGCAATCGTACTGACATGCGTCGAGCCATCATCGTAAAGCATCAGGATGTTCAGGCTCGGGCTCAATCGCGACCGCCGCCGCATGGCTTTCTCAAGCAGGGCGAGCAACTCCTCGAAACGGCGGCTGTAGGAGGCTGAATGCGCGGCCTCGCGCCGAAGCCGCAAAGCCTCGGGATCCGCCCGAAGCGCGCCGAGCTTCACGACCGCCGAGGCAAACTCCTCGGCCGTGCGCGCTGTCGTGAATAGCTCCTCGCGCTCCGCGAGCGCATCGATCGGCGTCGTGACGATCGGCAGCCCACATGCCAGATATTCATAAGCCTTCAACGGCAGGGATCGCCGCATCAATTCGCTGTCCTTGAAGGGAATCAGGCCGACGCGCGCTTGCCGCGCCAGCCCGGCGATGCCGGCACTGTCGAGGAGCCCGAAATATCGGACGTTCGCAGCGCTCTTGAGCCGAGCCCAGTCTTTGCCGCCATCGGCATCCTTCCCGCAGAACCAGAACTCCCAGTCGGGCAGGAGTTCGGCCAGCCTGGCGAGCAGCGTGTAATCGAGACGCTGGTTGATGCCGCCTTGGAACAAGGCGACGTTACCGACGCCCGGCGCCTGGTACGAAGATGCGCCTGTCGTTTCCCACCATTCGAAGTCGCAGCCATTCGCGAGGACATGAACAGGGGTATCGCCGACGCCGCGATGCGACTGGGCCACGCCCTCGGAGACGGCGACGACCAGATCGGCCTGCTTGATGGTCGCGATGGCCCGGCTCGACAAATCCTCCCGCGTGATGGCGACACTGTCTCGCTTGGAGAGATAGTCCTCCGTGGCGTGATAGACGACCAGGGCGGGGTGCAGGCGCGGAACGGCGCCAGCCAGAAAGAGGTTGTAGACCCAGACGAGCGGACGGGTCACGCCGCGTTCCCGCAGAGCCGTACCGAGCCGGGCAAATTGCGCAACCGTGTGGCTGGGTCCAATCCGGACGAGCGTTATATTGGTGCCTTCTACGGCCTCGAACTCAACCCCATCGAGCTGGCCATTGGTCTGGACGAAAAAAACCGGCCAGTAGCAAGAGAATTTGGTAGCATAATGATATCGGTTACTTCGTGGTTCCGTATGCCAATCTGACCAAGTCAACATGACAACTGAATCAAAACCGTGTTTCAACAAGTTTACGCTCGCGTTTATGGCGTAAATAGGAAGGTGGGATCGGTAGGTTTACGATTATTACATGACTACGCACAGCGTGTCGATAGCATTCTCCGGCAACGACTCGGGAGCGGCAACTCCAGCGGGTCGCCGATCCGGCTCAAGAGCTCGTGATGCTCCGACACCCCAAAAACAATCGCTGCTCCATGAGCCCACGCGCTGACCACGACAGGTGCCAAGTCTATCACGAACCGACAAGGCACGTAGGCTCCCGATCTCGGCGCCCATACTGGCGATCAGGCCGACGCCCCCGACACTCAAGCCGCCCAGGAAGTCCTGAAAACCGGCAGCGCCGATATCAGTGGGAGTTCTTCGAACCATCCAGATTGCCAGTTCGCTCGGACAGACGTCATGCACCGGTCTCAGCCAAAAGTTTGATAACTTCCGCTGCATAGATGAAAATGATCACCAAATTTCGATAAAATCCAGCCATCATGTCGGGGCCAGGACATAGTTGAGCTAAATATCTAAAGAAGCGTCAGCAGATGCTTAGCGATGATCTTTGCCGATCGGCCATCGCCGTAGTCAGGGATATCCCGACGGGGAGCGTAGTCCGAATTCGTCCAGAGTCTATTCCAGCCCGCCTCGACCGTCTCGACCCATTCCGTCTCGTCTCGAAGCGTTACGCAGGGGATGCGATGGAAGTATGCTTCCTTCTGCAACCCTCCGGAATCGGTGAAGACCGCTGCCGCGTGGCTGAGCAGGCAAGCCATGTCAAGGTAGCCAACCGGGTCGATCAGGGTCAAACCCGCAGAAGTCCGCTTGCGGCTGGCGATGAGCCTGCGTGTGCGCGGATGGACGGGCATCACGATCGGCCTTTCACGAGCCGCCGCCTCGAGCCAGGATATAATTTGCGCAAACCGCTCCGGGTCGTCGGTATTCTCGGCACGGTGAATGGTCGCCACGGAATAGCCGCGCAATTCTAAGCCGTGGCTTTCGACGATAGACGAGCGACCTCCGGCCCGTTCGACCGCCGCCAGCGTCGTGTCGAACATCACGTCGCCGACGGCGTGGACGCCCATCGTGATCCCCTCAGCGCTGAGATTGTTTACCGCCGTTTGCGTCGGGCAGAACAGCAACGCGCTGACATGGTCTGCTATGACGCGGTTGATTTCCTCCGGCATGCGACGATTGAACGAGCGCAACCCGGCTTCGACATGCGCAACCGGGATATTGAGCTTGGCGCCGGCAAGAGCCCCGGCAAGCGTGGAATTGGTGTCGCCGTAGATCAGAATAGCGGATGGCTTTTCAGAAAGCACTACCTCTTCAAGTTTCTCAAGCATCCGGCCGGTCATCGCGCCATGGCCGAGACTATTGATCTCGAGGTTGTAAGCTGGTTTTGGAATATCGAGTTCTTCAAAAAAAACATCGGACATCAGTGCGTCGAAATGCTGTCCGGTGTGGACGATGATTTCTGTCATGCCCGCTTCTGTGATGGCGCGGCTGACCGGCGAAGCCTTGATGAATTGCGGCCTGGCGCCGAGGACGGTGAGGATATCAGGCATAATTGTTCCATTGCCGAGGGCAAATCCCGGAAGGCGTAATTCCACCCTGGATCGCCGTGCCTTCTGTCGAGCGCGAAGTGGCAATCCGACGCTGTGTTCTTGCGCGGATTTTTCCGAAGAGCGGATTCAGCCTCCCAGCCCGATGCTCTAGCCAATAGCCGACCATCGCGGGCGACGCAAATGCCCAGCCCGATCGGCGGGCCGAGGCGAAGGGTGCGATGGTCGGTTATCGGTTGCGCGCGGGGCTTAAGGCCGTGATGCTGTTTCGGTCGCTTCAGCCAACCGACCTGAGCCGCTCTGGGGAGTGCTCCCCGCGATGATCACCCGACATGCGGGCCGATCCGAGACGCTGCACTGCCCGGTGGCAGCACCCTCCCGGGAGAGGCTGCCACGGGCCGGGAATCGATGCGACATTCGCACTTGCATCGCAAATGATCGCGAGATACCTACGCCCCTCGATAGAAAGTTTGACGTGATGCGTGGTCGTCTGCCCTTTGAGCGGGGCGGTCGTAAGAGGACGGAGTGGCTGATTTGCGGTTAGGAGACGCGAAGGCAGACTGCGATTGCGCCATCCCAATGGTCGCGGATGCCGTGGCAGGCGGGGCGAGCTTGCATTATTGAGGTCGCCTCTTGCTATGCCACCTCAATGCCGCGCCGGCTTTCTGAGATCGTGTCGGCGCCGACGACCAACATAACCGTGGCAAGCCATGGTTCCAGATGGCGGCCACTATGGACAGCAATTTCAGCATTCCGAAAAAGCTTCTCGTTCTGTTTCAGTACCGGCGCCGCCTTCTGGATAGCGTTGCCAGCGACCTCAGACAGCGATACGGCGGGTCGGTGCTGGGGGGAGCCTGGGTTGTGCTGTTCCCGGCGATGCAGCTTGCGATCTACGCAAGCCTCTATGCGTTCATATTCAACGTCAAGCCGCAGAATCTGTCGCGCGAGGGCTATGTCATTTTGGTCTTCGCCGGGATGGTGCCCTTGCTGGCGTTCAGCGAGGCGCTGACAAATGCGACTTCGTCGCTCGCGACCAATCGCGCGCTTCTGCTCAACACTGTTTTTCCGGCAGAGCTCATTCCGGTGCGCGCGGTGCTTGCTGCCCAAGCCTCCGCCGGGGTCGCTCTGGTTATCACGCTTCTCAGCGGTGCGGTATTTGGTGGCACGGGGTGGAAGGCATTGCTGCTCATTCCAATATTATGGCTTGCTCTTGTGATGTTCGTTACAGGGATCGGCTGGGTTCTATCGTTGGTCTCTTTGGTGGCCCGTGATATTCAGCATGGGCTTGGCCTGGTCATAATGTTGCTGTTCGTTCTTAGTCCTTTTGCGTATACGCCGGATATGGTGCCAGAGGCAATGAAATTTATTATGTATCTAAACCCGATGTCTTACTTTGTTTTTTGTTTTCAGGCTCTAATCTGCTATAATACTTTTCCCGCTATCTGGCATTTGATGATGGTTTTCGGACTTGCGACCTTCAGTTTTTTTGGGGGGTTCTGGGTCTTCCAACGTGCGAAGAACATGTTTTTCGACTATGCGTGAAGAGCTGGAAATGGCTGGTCCGGAAGAAGCCGTTATTCGTTTTAAAAATGTGTCGAAGATCTATCGGCTGCACGGAAGCCAGAAGGATCAACTGATCGAAGCTCTGCAGTTATACCGATACGGGCTGAAGCCGCGCACGCCGGCGAAGGAATTCCGCGCGCTTTCCGGGATCGATTGGACCGTATTCAAGGGTCAGAGGGTTGGGATTGTAGGCCGGAACGGGGCCGGGAAGACGACCCTGCTCAAGCTCATCTGCGGAAATTTCTCGCCCACCGTCGGAACCGTGGACGTCTCGGGCCGGGTGCAGGCGCTGATGAATGTCGGGATCGGGTTTCACCCCGAATTCACCGGTCGAGAGAATATTAATTCGTCGCTGCACTACAACGGGCTCAATCATGCCGAGCATCAGAGCGCAGTGGAAGATATCATCGATTTCTGCGAGCTGGGCGAATTCATCGACCAGCCGTTCAAGACTTATTCGTTGGGGATGCAGGCGCGGCTGATGTTTGGTGCCGCGACCGCGATCCGCCCGGAGATTCTAATCGTCGACGAGGTTTTGGGGGCGGGCGACGCCTATTTCGTCGCCAAGTCGAAACGACGCGTCGACAAGCTGATCGGCCAGGGATGTACGATGCTCCTCGTTTCGCATGCGATGAGCCAGGTCCTGGAGCTGTGCGACCGCGCAATCTGGCTGGACCAAGGCGCGATACGGATGGAGGGCGAGGCCTTCCTGGTAGTCAAGGCCTATGAGGAATACCTGCAGAAGACGGTGAACCGGCTAGCGCCGGCGGAGCCGGCGGCGGATGCCCCATCCAAGCCGGACGAAACGCCATCGACCGGAGCGCCTGCGTCCGCGGTCGGGCCGGTATCGGCGCCGCTGGTCGAGCGCGAGGCCCTCGCCGGCCGGATTGGGCCCTACAACATGCAGGTGCCCTATTTCGTGCCGCATCTGTCGGCGCCCCGGTTTCCCGCTCCCCAGCCTCCGGATTTTCGACATCTTGCGCCGGGCGGGCTGTCCAGATGGGCCGAGGAAACACCGCTTCGAATCATCGGTTTTGAAACGCAGACGGAGGATGGCCCGAGCGACAAGATCGTCTGCCTCCGGCCGGCACGCTTTATCATCGAGATCGAGGTCGAACGCAGCGGAACATTCAACTGCTGCTATGGCGTGGCGCTGCATGACCATTCGGGGGTATGCGTTACCCGCATTTACAGTTCGCCGGATTCGTTCTTCGGAAGCCCGGGCGCACGCCGGCGCGTGACCCTGATCCTCAATCCTTGCCAGATCGGGCCCGGCGAATATACGGTCGGCATCAGCGTTACGGAACATCTTGGGATTGAGCGGCTCAACCACGGTCGGCGCTTCGACCTTCTCAGCCGCAGCTTCAATCTGGAGGTCATCCTGCCCGACTCGCTGGGAGCGGCGAGCGGCGCATTTCTGCATTCGGCCGAATGGTCATACCATGAGAAGGCGTGTAATGAATAATAATATTTTCCTGCGCGCCCCGATCGGAACTGTCGGCACTATCCCGATTTTCTCCGAAATCGATAAATACATTGCAAATTACGACGAAATCGCCGGCGACCACCTGGGACACCTTGAACGGGCCCAGCATTCCCCATTCATGGTGGAAGATCAGATCCGACAGTCGGAAATCGCGACGCTTCGTCTCGTGCAGAAACATCTGCGACCGGGCGACCGCATCCTGGATGCGGGTGTCGGGATGGGGGGACTCCTCAGGGAGGCTCCGGCCTATGATCGGTACGGCGTCGATATCGCTATCGAATACCTGAAACTGGCCCAGCAGCACGGGATCGCTGTCGCGATGTCGAAGCTCGCCGAACTTCCCTATGTCGATGACTGCTTCGATGGAATCGTCGTGTGCGACGTGCTTGAGCACCTCATCGACCTCGATGCGTCAGTCGCTCAACTTGCCCGTGTGCTCAAGCCGGGCGGGGTGCTGATCGTGCGGGTCCCCAACGCGGAAAACCTGTCATATTACATTAGCGAGGCAAAATATTCCTTTGTGCATGTCAGGTCGTTCTCACTGGATTCTCTAAGGCTATATTTTGAAAAATGCTTTGGATTCAGCTTTGTCGAGTCAGATTATTGCGCAAAATCGTTTTATTCCGCAGATCAGATCGTCAACGCCTTTCCATCGGCTGGTGCTTCCCTGCGATCCGTGCTCCCGCGCCTCAGGGAAGTCGGCGAAGCGCAAGACGCCCGATGTACAGCCGCCTTGGATGTGCTCGGCAAAGGGCTCGTATCGAGCCTTGAGGAGCAGGTCGACGCTCTGATACTGCTTCGTGACGAGCATCCGGAGATTTTTGCCGAGCTGTCCGAAGCCGTGCTCCACCCGGCCGAGCTGCTGGGCGTTTTTCGTGCGCCTCGCGGGAGGTAGCCGGGCCGCATCGACGGCCATGCCCGCATAGTAAGGAGTGTCCTGTGCGAAAGATTATCTTTCTCGGCCAGCGCCAGATCGCCTGGAAGGCGCTGGAGGCCCTGGCCCGGCCGGAGAACCGGCAGGCCTTGGATCTCGCCGTTTTGGTAACGGATCCCGATACGTTCGGTCGCGTCAGGCAGGAATTGCCGAGCCTCGCGCCGCGTTTCGTTGCCAACGACAGGCGACGGAAGGACGAAATCATCGCCGCGATCCGGGAGGCCGGCGTCGATCTGCTGGTCTCCGTCCAGCACAACTGGATCCTCTCCAAGGAGGTTCTCGAAGCCGTCGGCGGCTGCGCATTAAATTTGCATAATGCCCGGCTTCCCCATTACCAGGGCTTCAATTCGGTATCCCATGCGATACTCAACGGGGACAAGGATTACTACTCGACGATCCACTGGATGGAAGAGGAGGTCGATACCGGACCGATCGCCTTCGAGGAGATCACGCCGATCGCCCCTGTCGATACGGCGCTATCGCTTCACCGCAAGACGATCGCCGCCGCCGCAATGGCATTCGAGAAGCTGTTGAGCGCGCTGCGGGCGGGCGAGCCCATTCCGCGTCGGCCGGCGGACAAGGTCGAGCCTCGCTTTTACGACAAGAATTCGCTCAAGGCGATCCTCGATGTGACCGCGGTCCGGGATCCCGCGCAGCTCGACCGGTTGGCGAGGGCGCTGTTTTATGTTCCGCACAATATGGCCTACCAACTGGTCGATGGGCGGCGTACCTATCTAGTACCCCAGGGCGGAATCGAATTTTTGCGAGACATAGGCTTCGATCTCCGCTAGGCGATGAACCGCTTTGCGGGGCTGGATCAGCGTTTAAACCATAGTCGGCCCGCGGGCGAGCCGGCGAAGCTTTTGAGGCGTAAGGGAACTATGTCGGAAACCGGAGTTTGTGAGCTTCTTCGGGTCACTTTTTTCGGGGACTCTATTTGTGTCGGCCAGGGAGTCTCGATCTACCGCGGATGGGTTGCCCGCCTCGCGGAAGAACTCGATACCGCTTGCAGCAGCGACCGGATAAAGCTTCTCGTCACTAATGCATCGGTTAACGGCCGAACCACCCGGCAAGCTCTTGAGGATATGCCTTATCACGTGCAAAGTCACGGCGTGGACGTGATCGTCGTTCAGTTCGGACTGAACGACTGCAATTACTGGCTCAGCGACAGGGGAAATCCGCGAGTTAGCCTGGAGGCCTTCAAGGCTAACCTGAGAGAAATCATCACGCGCGCCCGCACCAGCGGCGCCAGGAAGGTTCTGCTGAATACCAATCATCCCACAACGCGTTCTAAGGATATCATACCATATACCGACATCACCTATCAAAAGAGCAACCAGACGTATAATTCCGCCATTCGCGAGCTTGCAGAAGAGCTTGGCGACAGCGTGCTGTTCCAAGATATCGAACGCCATTTCGAGAACTTGATCGAGAGCGGCGTTCCCCTCGAAAGCCTGCTGCTTGACGATGGCCTACATCTCAGCGAGGTCGGTCACGACAGGTATTTCGAATTCATCGGACCGAGAGCGAGGGGCGCATTGGATTCCCTTATCGGTAAGCTATCGCTGACGTGATCTGGCTGGCAGGATGCAGTGATGTTTGATGTCGACATCGATATCGCGGTTTCTCGAGTCAAGAACCGTGCTGAAAAGGTCTTGCTCATCGCCTATTACGAGCCCCGAGGGGTTCCGTCCATTGTCGAGAACATCGCCTTGCTCCAGAGGCTCTCGACGTTTCCGATCACCGTCCTCAATCTAGCCGAGCATCGCTTCGATACCGGCTATCTCAAAATCCCGCCCAATATCAATCTTGAGGAATACGATGTCGTTATAATTCATAATACCGTTGCCTATAATGTCGATAATCTTCGTTCGCTCGACGCGGTCATAAGCTGCAAGCTGGCGGCCTATTCAGGCGTCAAGATCTTACTCAAGCAAGACGAGCACTACCGGTTTTCCGAGTTCGTAACCTTCGCGCGCGAGGCGGGGATCGATTGCATCTTTTCGATTATGCCTCCCGACGAAGTGTCGAAGACTTATGGCCGCCTGCTGCCGGACGTTCAAATCCAGCACATGCTGACGGGCTATGTCACGCCCTCGATGCGTGCGCGCTTTACCGCCGGGGGGCGCCGGCCCATCGACATCGGCTATCGTGGATCGATCATGCCGCTGTCATTCGGCCGGCTCTGCTATCAAAAGCGCCGGATCGGCGACGAGGTGAGCCGGAGACTCTCGGGGCGCGGAATGGCGCTCGACATATCGAGCCGTTGGGAGGACCGGGTCGGCGGCGAGGATTGGTTCGAGTTTCTGGCCTCATGCAAGGCCGTGCTTGGCGTCGAAAGCGGATCGGGCCTGTTCGATCTCGACGGAAGCCTGGCGGCACATTGCCGCGAGATCGATGACAAGCTCGGCCCCGACGACGGATCGGACCGGCATGCGGAAGCCTATCTGTCCGAACTTGAGCGACTGGAAGGACAGATCAGGTATTTTATGATCTCTCCGAGGCATTTCGAGGCGATTTCAGTCGGCGCAATCCAGATCCTGTTTCCAGGAAACTATACCGGCCGCATGGTCGCCGGGCATCATTATTTTGAACTACTGGAGGATTACTCGAATCTGGACGACGCTGTCGAGCTACTTCTCGATCAACCGCGGCGTGATGCAATGGCGTTGGCCGCCTTCGAAGAGGTGTTGCTGAACAAGAAGAATTGGATCGAGACCTTCGCTACGGAGATGGACGCCGTCCTCCTGAGCACGCTCGACAGCAAGAATCGGCGGAGAAAGCCGGTCTTTACCGCGAAGGTCGCCGCCCGTAACGCGCTGATCCTGCAAGCGCATCATTTCGGCTGCGATCCCCGGCGTGACAGCTGGTATTCCGGGCACGCCCCGGAGGGGCTGCTGCTGCACCAGCTGGGGATCACGGATACCGCCACGCAGGCGATCGTGACGACCGGACCGCGCGGCGAGCTGATCCTGAACGTTCCGCGCCAGCGCTGGACGCGCGGCTGCCTGGACCGCTATGCTGCTCAGATCGGCCACGACGAAGGCGCGAGCAACGCCTTGCGCGAACTGCACTTCATCGATCATGCGTTGGCATCAAGCGATGACGAGCTGTTTCGTATCTATGGAATGCCGCAGAAGTCTCCGGATATCGAGAATTTCCGATGGTATCTGCGCTATATTCTCGAGACCGCAGTGACCTTGCTGGAAGCATCGACCCGGACCCAAGGCGTCCATGCGCTGGTCGCGATTAATTTTCCCAGTCTCGTGCCCGCCCTGATTCTGAAAGGATTGCTGGGCGTCCCGGTCATCTACGAGGCTCTTGAGTACTGGCCCGAAGCCGACCCGGATCAGGGCGAATTCGCAAAGGTGTTCTGGCGGGAGTTCGAGCGTCGGCTGGTTCGATATGCCGACCATCGCGGCACGGTGTCGCCCCCTTTGGCTCGCCTGATGACCGAGACTTTCGGCCCGACCTTTTACGCGATCCCCAACTGCGCGCCGCTTTCCGAAAAATCGCGCGCGGCCCCGTCATCGTCCCGGAGCGGATCATCGCAGAAGGCCGAAACGGTGACGTTCCTATTCCAGGGGAATTTCGCTCCCTACCGAGGCCTCGAGCTGCTGATCAAGGCCTGGACCAAGGTCAACCCTCGCGCCCGCTTAACGCTCCGTGGTCCGGACAGCGCATTCAAGGCAAAGATGGTGGCGCTCGCGGGCGAGCTGGGGCTCACGGAATCGCAAGTCTCGTTCCCCGCGGCTGTTTCTGTCGAGAAGCTGGTCAGCTCGGCCCAGGCCGACGGCGATGTCGGGCTCGTGCCCTACACCCGGGCCGGCGCCAATTATGCCAATTGCTCGCCGAACAAGCTCAGCCAATATATGGCCGCCGGCCTGCCGATTCTCGCAAACAGGACAAATTTCGTGAGCGAGGTTCTCGACACCGCGCAATGCGGAGTCGTCGTCGATTTTTCTCACGAGGCCCGGCTCGTCGAGGCCATCGAGAGATTATGCGATGACGACTTCAGGAGAAGGTGTGGAATCAACGCGGAAAACTATTTTGAAGCGAAGTATAATTGGGAATCCGTGTCGAAGCCATTCTATGAAGCGCTTTTGAAAGAGACGGCTACTGTCGAGAAAAGCGAGCTTGTCCTCTTTCCGCCTCGAGTAGATCCGCCCCCCAAGAAAGCTGATGTCGCAAGCCCGATTCCCGTACCCTACAGCGTAGCGGTCGCGCATCCACCCCGGCCAATATCCTACAGGGTCGCGCGAAGGATTTGGCATCTGCTTCCCCGATCTGTCAGGGTGAGCCTGGCGAACCAATTCCTGCCACGCTGATCCGCCGCCCTGGAGCAGCCCCCCGGCCAATCCGATGGTGATGGCGTCGCCATCCGGCGACGCCGGATCGCCGCTCCGCGGAAATGCACGCGGCCAGGACAATCGGTCGAGCCGGCTGCCCTAAAGCCGTTGCTCAAGAGGAATACTTCTGCACCTCCGGCACGAAATGCGCATGGCTTATCATGCAGCGCAGGATCGTCATCCGGTTAGCCTCCGTCCACTCCACCGTGCGGCGGATGCCCTCCTCATGCGGCACCTGCGCCACGAAGCCGAGCTTCTCGCGGGCCTTGTCGGTCGTGGCGAAACGCTGGCCTGAGCGGTCCCAGTCGCGCGCCGGGGTCAGCGCGATCGGGGTCGCATTCCCGGTCGCGGCATTGATGCGCTCGGCGAGCTCGCGGATCGAGACCTCGGCGCCCGAGCCGAGATTGTAGATCTGGCCCGGCTCGCCGTTGAGGCCGCAGGCCATCAGGCCGCGCGCCATGTCCTCGACGAAGATGAAGTCGCGGGTCGCAATGCCGCCATTCTCGACCGGCAGCGCCTCGCCGTGCAGCGACTTCCAGATGAAGGTCGGCGTGACATTACGCCAGACGGTCGCCGGCGTGCCGCGCCAGCGCCCGGCGCCAAGGATCTCGCCCGGCCCATAGACGTTCTGGAAGCGCGCCTTGACGAAGGGCAGGCCGTGCCGGGTGAAATAGTAGTTGCCGTACATCTCGCCGATCAGCTTCGAGATCGAGTACGGGCTGTCATGGAAGAGCGAGACCGGCGCATCCTCGCTGGTCGCGGTCGCACCATCGAAGGTCTTGGCCGCGACGGCGCAGCCGGCGGCGGAATAGACCACCTTCTTCAAGGTCTTGATGTCCTTCAGCCGCTCGAACAGCTTCAGCGTGGTCAGCGTGTTGTTCTCGTGATCCATCAGCGGATCGTGGATCGACGACTGGTTCCCGTGGAAACAGGCGAGGTGATAGGCGTAATCAAGATCGCCATCGAGCTCGGCCAGGATGCGGTCGCTGGTAATCGGCCCGGAGACGAGTTTCACCGCCGGATCATCGGGCACGTTGACCGGATCGGCCGAGAGGAAATTGTCGACGATGGTCAGCTTCCGGGGCTTTTCGCGCAGGATCTGCTTGACGAGGTTGGAGCCGACGAAGCCAGCGCCGCCGACGACCAGCACGTTTTTCTCAGCGAAGCTTTCGGTCATAGGAAGTCCATTCGGGGGGATTGAAAGGCGCGTCAGGCTTTGGTCGGCGGCGCCTTGAGATGGCTGTAGATCGCGGTGACACCGTGCTGATCGTACCAGGAAAGCATGCGCCGGATGGTCTGTTCGAAGGAGTATTTCGGACGCCAACCAAAGGTCTCGATCGTCTTCGACGGGTCGAGCACCATGGCGGGCACGTCGTCCGCACCGGGCTCGACTTCAGGAACCGGCTCCGACAGCGTGATCCCGAGATGCTCGACGACGATGTCGAATATCTCCTTGATCGTGTGACCCGTGCCAGTCGAGACGTTGAAGACGCCGCTGGGCGCGCCGTCGGCCATCACGACGTCCATCACCGAGAAGAAATCGTCCATGTCGATGAAGTCACGCACTGTCTTCGAGCAGAAGCAGCCCTTGCCCGCCTTCAACCGGGTGTAGAAGGTCGGGATCGGGCCGATCGCCAGGCGCGGGCCAGTGACGTTCGCGAGACGCAGCGAGACGAAGGGCAGCCCGGACATGGCGAGATAGTTCTCGCCGGCCTGCTTCGAGATGCCATAGCTGGTGAAGGGACGCGCCGGTGCATCCGCCGGGATGGGCAGCTTCTCAGGTCGTCCATAGCCGAGGGCGGTGTGGAAGTTGACAAAGCGCTTGACGCCCGCCGCTTTCGCCGCCTCGACGACATGGATCGTGCCTTCGACATTCGTGCGCGTATCCTCGACCCAGTCGTCCGGGTCCTTGTAGGCCGCGGCCGAATGGATCACGTGGCTCGGCCTGAATTCGGCGAAGAGCCTGTCGACCAGGTCTCGGTCCTCGACCCTGCCTTCGACCACGCGCATCGCCGGATGCGATTCCGGCAGGGAGCCGCGATGGCCGGTCGCGAAATTGTCGAGCACGAGCACCTCGTGCCCGGCCTCAAGATAACGCTCGGTCAGATTGGAGCCGAGGCAACCGGCTCCACCGGTGATCAGGATGCGCATGCCTGCCTCAGCCCTTGGCCGCCGTCTTGATGTCGGCGCGCGCTTCCTTGAGATGGGTATAGCCGCCGACGACGCCTTCCTTCTCCCAGCGCTCCACCGACAGCCGCGCGATCTCGTCGAGCGGGGTGAAGGTAACATCGCCGAAATCAGCGAAGGTACGCGAGGGATCGAGCAGGATCGAGGCTGCATCGTCCGGGCCGAGCGGCTTCACTTCCGGCTCGGGATAGTCGTTCAGCTTCATCGCCTTGACGACGGCGTCGTAGAGTTCCTTGATCGCCACGTCCTTGCCGGACGAGAAGTGGTAGGTGCCGTTGCCTTGGCCGTCGGCAGCCTGGACCACGACCTTGGCGAGGTCGCCGGCATAGCAGAAGTCGCGGCGCGCCGGGGTGACGAAGCACTTTTTACCCTCGGCGAGACGCCCATAGAAGATCGGGAGCGGGCCGGAAACGTTGCGCGGGCCGATGACGTTGGCGAGCCGAAAGGTCACCCAGTCGACACCGGAGAACTGGACATAGTGCTCGCCGGCGGTCTTCGAGATCGCATAGCTCGAATTGACTGGGTTGATCGGATGATCGAGCGTGATCGGCTGCTGCAGCGGCTTGGTGCCGTAGCACAGGGCGGTCTGGAAATAGATCAGCCGCCCGACCTTGTGGAGCTTGCAGCCCTTGGCGATGTTGGCGCCGCCGACGGCGTTTACCAACGCGTCGGTCTCCCAGTCCTCGGGATCCTTGTAGGAAGCGGCGGTGTGTACGACGACATCGGGCTTGAAGTCGGAGAAGAGCTGATCGACCAGCTTCCAGTCGGTGATCGAGCCTTCTACCTGGGTCAGATGTTCATGGTCGAGCAGATTGTCGCGCCGGCCGGTCGAGAAATTCTCGAGCGACATCACGGTATCGCCGCGCTCAAGAAACATGTCCGCCGCAGTCGAGCCGACCTGGCCGGAGCCACCCGTAATGAAGACCTTCATCGTCTAGTTCCCGTGATTGCTAGTGTCATTGCGCCGCGACTCGCGCCGGCTCGACCTCGTCGAGCATCCGCCGATAGTTGGCGGCGCGGTCATGGAAGATCTGGTGCCAGAGTTCGAGGCTGAGTAGGCCCCACGTCTTGCGCGAGAAGCGCTCGGTCTTGTCGAAATTGGCGAGGATGGCGTCGGAATTGAAGAACTCGCGGTGACGGTTCTTCTGCGTCGAGAAGATGTCGGCGACCATGTCCTTGAGTTCGCCCGAGAACCATTCCTTGAGCGGCACCGGGAAACCCATCTTGTCGCGGCGCTGCGCCAGTTCCTGCGGCAGATCGGCGGAGAAGGTCGACTTGATGAAATGCTTCATCTGGCCGCCCTTGAATTTGATGTCGGCCGGAATCGTCGCCGCGAACTCGACGACGGAATGATCGAGCAGCGGCACCCGCGATTCCAGCCCGTGCGCCATCGACATCCGGTCTTCGACCTGCAGCAGTGCCGGCAGCAGGCACTTGAAGTCGAAATGCGTCATCGAATCGAAATAGGCTTCCTTGCGCACGTTCCGCTCGGAGTTAAAGATAGCCTGGAAGCGGGAGAACACACCGGCGACATCTAGCGCCGACCAGTCGACCTCGTTAACCATATCGGCCGAGCGGTCGATCAGCCGGAAATAGCGTTCGTCGAGCGGGCCGAAGACGCCCTTGGAGAAAAGCTGCCGGATCAGCGGCTTATATTCCTGCAGCACTGTCAGATGCGGGATGATCGACTCGGGTGTGACGACGAAGTTGCCGCTGCGCTGCGTGCCGTCGATGGATGCCTTCAGGGCCTGTTCGAGATAGGCGATCAGGTATCGCGCATAACCGCCGAAAATCTCGTCGCCGCCCTGGCCGCCGAGGACGACCTTGACATGTTGCGCCGCGAGCTTCGAGACCATGTATTGTGGAAACGAGCCCGGACCGGCAACGGGCGTGTCGAGATGATAGAGCACCTTCTCGATATTGCTCCGGAAGTCGCTCGCGGTGATCTCGATCTGGTGCAGGTCGATGCCGCCTTCGCGGCAGGCCGCCTCGGCGAAGTAGCTTTCATCGTAGCCCGGAAACTCGGTGAACTTGCCATGGAAGCCGATCCGGCCGGAGGCATCCTCGCGGCCCGCGAGGATGCCAATCAGGCTGGAATCGATGCCGCCGGAGATATACGCGCCGACCGGCACGTCCGAACGCAGATGGACCTTGATCGAGTCGGCGAGCCGGCCGCGCATTTCCTCGCCGAACCAGCGCGGCGTATGATCCCAGTCGACATCGTAGTGCACGTCCCAATAGCGGAACACGCGCACCTCGCCATTCTCCACCGTCAGGGCATGGCCGGGCAGGAGCGTGTGGATGTGCCGGAACAGCGTCTTCTCGCCAATCGTATACTGGAAGGTCATGTACTCCGCGAGCGCATCGGGGTCGGTCGCGATCTCCGGCAGCACCGGAAGCAGCGCCTTCATCTCCGAGGCGAAATACAATGTCCCGTCAACGACGGTGTAGTAGAATGGCTTGATGCCGAAGCGATCCCGCGCTGCGAAGAAGCGCTCGCCATCCCACAATCCGAAGGCGAACATACCGCGCAGGTGCTGAAGGCAGTCCGTGCCCCATTTCGCATAGGCGGCAAGGACTGTCTCGGTATCCGAAGAGGAACGGAAGCTCCAGCCGGACTTCAGCCCGGCCATCAACTCCACGTAATTGTAGATCTCGCCGTTGAAGGTGATGACCGCGCCGTTTCCGCCGACCATCGGCTGATGGCCGCTGGGTGAGAGATCGATGATGGCAAGGCGACGGTGCGCAAGCCCGCAGATATCGCTCGGCGCGCGCCAGAAGCCATGTCCGTCCGGCCCGCGGTGAGCGATCAGATGATTCATTGTCGCGAGCACATTCGTCAGCTTCGCGACCGGCTGGCGAGCTAGCGATACCGCTCCGGCTATTCCGCACATGGCAAACCTTCTGATATTCGTTTCGGGTCGAAGCGATGCGCCACCCAAAAAACCTGCCGGCGCAAGAAACCGGTTGGAAGTCGACGGCCTTTATCAGGAGCACGACCGGTTGTCAGCCTTGAAGACTCACGTCCTTACAACGTGATGCCCATACGTTCGCCCCACATTCCCAGATTGACGATTCGCCAGAGCGTGAAATCGAGCGGGCGCTCGCCGTCGAGCATGCTCTTCGCCAATGCCCTGACGCCTGTGGCGTTCATCAACTCGGGATAGCGCGCGATCGTCTTCTCGATGCCGCCCTCGACCAGCCCGCGCAACGGCCCGCGGAACCAGATCTGCTCGGGCGTGGCGAAGCCGAGCTTGTCGCGCCGCTCGCGCACGGCTTCGGGCAGGATGCCCTTCATTCCCCGGCGCAGCACGCGCTTGGTGTCGCCGCCGACGATCTTGTGGTCGTTGCCAAGCGCCAGGCTGAATTCGACTAGCGGATGATCGAGAAAGGGTACGCGCGCCTCGATCGAATGCGCCATCGAGTTGCGGTCCTCCCAATGCAGCAGCATGGCGAGGTTGGAGCCATAGGTCAGCGTCATGCACAGCGAACGGATGTCCGTGACTGCCGGCAGGCCGAGTTCGTCGCTGGCGAGTTCGAACGCCGTGCGGGGATTGCCCCGCTCGCGCAGGGTGTCGGTGCCGAGCCAGTCATGCTGGGTCAGCGCCCGGTGCTGGCGGCGCAGCTTGCCGGCCAGGTGACGCGGCAGCAACGGCACGAGATGATTGCGGATCTGCTCGTAGACCGAGGTGCCATGGTAGCGATTGCGTTCGACCATGGTGCGCAGCAGCTGGCCGAACTGCCACCGTCGCGTCAGATCGGCCATATAGTATGCGAAGCCGCCATGGTAGCCGGCGAGCTGCTCGTCAGCGCCCTGCCCATCGAGCATCACCTTGACGCCGGCCCGGCGTGCCTCCTCGAACACGCACCATTGCGCGAAGATCGAGGTGGAACCGAAGGGCTCGTCCTGATGCCAGGTGATGTCGGAAGCACGCTGGAACACGTCCTCGGCCTTGGGGAAGACGAAATGCGGCTCGGTATGGGCATGGGCCACCACCGCATCCATGAACGGCTTCTCGTCGACGCTCTTCTCGGCATAGCAGGCCGAGACGGTGTTGACCTTCGCGCCGCCGGCGGTCGACCCCATCATGCCGGACATCAGGCAGACGATCGCCGAGGAATCGAGCCCGCCCGACAGGCACGAGCCGACGGGCACGTCGGAACGCAGATGCAGCCGAACGGATTCGGTCAACAAAGCGCGGAAACGCTCGGCTGCCTCGCCTTCCGACAGCGTCAGTTCCCCCGCGGCCGGCGGATACCAGCGCCTGATCTTGACGTAGATCGGACCGGAGCCGCTGGCATCGACCAGGGCACATTCGCCGCCACGAACCTGCGTCACGCCCTCATACATCGTCTCGGCCGTGTGATCGGCGATACCGGAGGCGAGGAAATCGTGGACGCGGGCGACATTCATCCGGCCGCTCATCCCGGGCAGGCCGATGACCTGCTTGATCTCCGAGGCGAAGGCCGCCCCACGCGGTGTCGCGAACAAATAGAGCGGCTTGATGCCGTAGCGATCCCGCGCCGCGAATAGCGTCTTGTCGCGGTCATCCCAAATTAGGAAGGCGAACATGCCGCGCAGCCGTGGCAGGGCCTCCTCACCCCAGAGCATATAGGCGCGCAGCAGCACCTCGGAATCGGACTCGCTGACGAAGACCTCGCCCTTCGCCCGCATCTCCTCGCGCAGCTCGATATAGTTGTAAATCTCGCCGTTAAAGACGAGGTGATAGCGCCCCGAGGCATCTGCCATAGGCTGCAGGCCGGCGGCGGATACATCGATGATGGCCAGCCGGCGATGGCCGAGCGCCACCGGGCCGGCGGCGCTGGCATAGGTCTGCCACCCACGCCCGTCAGGCCCGCGATGCGCAACGATATCGATGCGCGCCGGATCAGGCTCGAAGCCGACTGAGGCAAACAGACCGCACATGCACCGGGACCCGCCTTTTCAAGGAGGCCCCTCTTATCCGAGCTGGCGGCGCGGCGAAAGCCTGCTGGGCGGCGGGCCATCCGCACCATGCCCTCACAGGCTGTATTCGATCATCCTTGCAGATCACGCAGGAAATCATGCCGTTGTCGCCGAAGCGTTCAACATGCAGCACCTGCACAGTCCAGCCTACGTTCCGCTCTCCACGCCTTCGACCTCCGCTTCCATATAGCGGCGCATCGTCACGTTGAACTGGATTGTCTTGTTGATGGCTGCGTGATGCGGTTACGGTTCATGTAATTGAAAAGGCGCGGAGGAGATTTTCATCTCCCGCGCTGAGGAAGACGTGCGGATTGTGCTGCTCCTACGGCGAGGATGACACGGCTCCTCCTACAGCCGCAGCGGTCCTCTGCACCTGGAGCAAGAGCCCGCTGAACTCGCTGCCTTCGCCCAGTTCGATGCCGTCGACGCCGAGATCGCGCCCGGTCACGCTATCCATGTTGCCGAACACAGCTGCAGCGGTAGTGGCGATTGTCTGAAGATGACGACGGTCTCGTGGATGGCTTCACCGCATCAAGCGTTTGCGTAGCAGGGCAATTTCAGCGCACCGGATCAGCTTGCGGGAGCGCTGGGCACCGGCGCGAGCTGCAGACCACGAAAATCGAGCGCCTGATCTGAGCCCAGTTCGCGGCTTCCTGTGCCACCTCACCTCACAGCTCGGCCTCGACCGCCAGATAGCTGCCGCTGCCCGATGTGACGAGCAGCGCCGCGTAGGAAACGCCGGCGGTCAGCGCCGCCGAGCTCAAGACCAGCGACAACATCGCCCCATGCGCCGCGCTGCCCGTGACGCCAGTTACAGGACTCTCGGAGAAAACGCGGCGATTGAGCCCGGATTGGGTCACATTGGGGTTGTTCGCGCGTAGCGGCGCCGGCACGGCGATGCAGACCGACAGCTCGCCGGTATCGATCAGCTGTCCGGCCGCCAGGCGCACGCCGGCGGCGCCGGGACGCAGCACATGGCAATAGCGCGCCGCCAGCCAGCCTTCTTCGGGGCGCCCCTGCC
>WPCJ01243436.1_pt1 | contig 22748 bp, 17 predicted proteins | sample 5399831 | NCBI WGS metagenome assembly WPCJ01 (sample SAMN12869470, study PRJNA574797) | sludge metagenome | isolation source: wastewater treatment of pH10 | place: China:Beijing | collected 2019-05-20 | reverse complement strand
AACGCATGAACTCAACACAAGATTTTAACCTCGCACTTGCAATCAGATTTTTAAGCATAGATATGGTAGAGAAAGCAAGCTCCGGCCATCCCGGTATGCCAATGGGAATGGCTGATGTTGCAACTGTGCTGTATAAATATTTTTTGAAATTTAATCCGCAAGATGCAAAATGGATTGATAGGGATAGGTTTATATTATCTGCAGGGCATGGTTCGGCATTACTATACTCACTTTTTTATTTAACAGGCTACGATGATATAGATATAAACCAATTAAAGAAATTTAGAAAATTAGGTTCTAAAACTGCAGGTCATCCGGAATACCATTTAGCAAAGGGTATTGAAACCTCAACCGGCCCGCTTGGCCAAGGTTTTGCAAACGCGGTCGGAATGGCACTTACAGAAAGAATGCTAAATGCTAGATTCGGTGATGAGCTGATCAGTCATAAGACCTATGTTATGGTTGGTGACGGTTGCTTGTCAGAAGGTATAAGCCAAGAAGCAATATCGATTGCAGGACATTTATGTTTGAAAAATCTGATAGTATTGTTTGACGATAATGGAATAACTATTGACGGACCGACCAATCTTTCAACTTCTGATGACCACTTAAAGCGATTCGAGGCATCAAAATGGAATGTGAGGCAAATTGACGGCCATGATTATCAACAGATCAAAGAGGCTCTAGAATTTGCTCAGATTTCGGAAAAGCCAACATTGATTGCATGTAAAACTAAAATAGGTTTTGGGGCTCCGACTAAAGAAGGTAGGTCTGTTGTTCACGGTTCTCCGTTGGGAGCGGAAGAAATTGCAAAAATTAGAGAAAAATTCAATTGGTCATTCCCGCCTTTTGAAATTCCCGAGCAAATTTTAAATGAATGGAGAGGTATAGCTAAAAGAAATGATCAAGAATATAAGAGATGGAATTCTGACTTCAATAACAGTCCTAAAAAGGATGAGCTCAATACCTATCTCAAAGGGGAAATCCCGGAGTTATTTAAACAAGAGATTCAAAACTTAAAACAAAAGCTATGTTCAGAAGCAGCTATTAATGAACCTACTCGAAAGTCCTCTGAAAGAGTGGTTGAATTAATGGCAAAGCATATACCATATATCATAGGTGGTTCAGCTGATTTAACACCCTCAAACAACACGAAAATTAATTCATTAGTTCCTATAAGTAAGGATGATTATAGCGGTAGATATGTTCATTACGGTATAAGAGAACATGCAATGGCTGCAATGATGAATGGGATGGTGCTGCATGGAGGTTTTATACCATACGGCGGGACGTTTCTAGCATTTAGTGATTATTGTAGGCCTGCTATAAGACTTGCAGCATTGATGGCATTGAGAGTCATTTTTGTAATGACCCATGATTCTATTGGCCTTGGGGAAGATGGGCCAACTCACCAGCCGATTGAGCACCTAGCTGCTTTAAGGGCAATTCCGAATTTGTTAGTATTTAGGCCATGTGACGTTATAGAAACCTTGGAGTGTTGGGACCTAGCTTTAAGCCAGCAAAATACCCCATCAATTTTGGCATTAAGTAGGCAGAACTTACCGCAAATTAGGAAAGAGCCTGATAATAGAAATCTTTGTGCAAGAGGTGCATATATAATCAAAGAGCCAAATGGAGAATTTAAGGTTTCTATATTTGCAAGCGGCTCGGAAGTGATGTTAGCATTAAGTGCTGCACTTAAGCTTGAAGAGATCGGATATGGTGTGAGGGTAATATCTGTACCATGTATGGATTTGTTCAAAATGCAAGGTGAAGATTACCGGAAATCACTTTTATGTAATAATAGCAAAAAAATTGCAATTGAGGCCGCAGTAGAGCAGGGGTGGGAAGGAATAATTGGCTGTGAAGGCTTATTTATCGGTATGGAAGGTTTCGGAGAGTCAGGAACTGCTCAAGAATTATTCAAGCACTTCGGTTTTGAGTTAGATAGTATTGTGCAGAGGATTATATCCATATTGGAAGCATAATAATCTTTATATGTCGGCAAATCGAATTGCCGACATATAAAGAGGTCTAATGGTTAATTAACTTTGAGAGGTATTACTCATAATTATCTACGATCAACTGATTAAGCAATCTCACTCCGAAACCAGTTGCACCTTTAGGAGAAATGTCGGTGCCTTTCTTGCTCCAAGTAACACCTGCGATATCAAGATGTGCCCAACTACATTTATTAACAAAGCGCTCTAAAAATTGTGCAGCTGTAATACTCCCCCCACCACTACCATTGCCGGTATTCTTAACATCGGCAATCTCAGAATTTATCTGCTTATCATAGTGCTCAGACATTGGCATTCTCCATAGCAGTTCTCCAGATTTCTTTCCGGCTTTAGTGATTTGTTCGGCAAGGTTATCATCGTTTGAAAACAATCCTGCATGCCCATCCCCTAATGCAACTACAATTGCCCCTGTAAGCGTTGCAAGGTTTATCATAAACTTAGGTTTATAACTTTCTTGTATATGCCAAAGCACATCAGCAAGAACAAGTCTTCCTTCAGCATCCGTGTTGTCAATTTCTACGGTTTGTCCAGACATAGAGGTGACAACATCACTAGGTCTTTGAGCTGAGCCTGATGGCATGTTCTCAACTAGTCCAATCGCCCCGATTACATTTACTTTTGCTTTTCTTGCCGCTAAGGTATGCATAAGGCCGGTAACTACACCTGCACCCGCCATATCATATTTCATATCGGCAATACTACTTGATGGCTTAATGTTAATCCCACCGCTGTCAAAAGTCACGCCTTTGCCGATGAATGCAAGGGGAGCTTCTTTTGAATTAGGGTTGCCATGCCACTCCATGATCACTACATGCGATTCTTTTTTGCTTCCTTGGCCAACGGCAAGAATAAGATTCATTCCAAGCTTTTTCAGTGCTTCTTTATTTAAAACCGTAACCTTAACCCCAAGTTTTTGGAGTTCTTCACATCTTTTAGCAAATGAAGCGGGATAAAGCATATTAGGTGGTTCAGAAACTAAATCACGGGTTAAATACACACCCTCTGCAAGTTTAGAATAGGAAGCAGCTAACTGTTCTGCTTCTTTATTTTCTAATAGATCTATAGTAACATTCTTTAAATATTGAATATGCTCATCTTTTTTAGCGGCAAAATACTTATTAAAATTATAGTTTTTGAGCCTGATTCCAAGCATTAGCTGGTTAGCTATCACTGATTCTTTGATATTTATACCATGAATTTTATCAATTACTATTTCTAAATTTTCTAACTTTAATTGGTTTGCCATATCTGAGATTTTACCACCTAAAGTTAGGAAATTCGCCTCTCCAACTTTGTCAGCTTTTCCTAATCCGGCGAGAATAACCATAGTTATTTTCTCTTGGCTCGGAACAAATACTCTTAAAAATTGGCCGCTTTTTCCGGTAAAGCTTTTATCTGCTAAAACGGCTTCTTTTACTAGGTTAGTTTTATCAATATTGCTCAGCGACTGAGGGAGTTTTATATCCTCAGTTACAAAGAAGACTACTGCTGGTTCCCTTATACCTTCGTGTGTTTTGAACTTAAATTCCATATGCTATCCTGTTTACTATTATTAATAAATTTTATAAGTATTAATGCTGGTAAACATAGTATGGCAGAAAAAATAAAGAAATCAACCCAACCAATTGTTTCTGCTAGAAAACCCGAGCTTGATGAGAGGGTGGTTCTACCAATCGAACCAATCGAACTAAAAAGTGCAAATTGAGTTGCAGTTAATTGCTTATTACAAAGCAGCCCAATATAAGCAGTAAAAGCTGCTGAACTTAAGCCACTTGCAAAGTTTTCAATTGAGATCACTAGCATTAAAGTTTTTACATCGTGCCCTACATTATGCTGTAAAATAAATGCTAGATTCGCAATAGAAGAAATGATTGCAGAATAGAATAGAAGTGAATAAATATTGCAATATTTAGCAAGGTATCCACCGGCAAAAGTCCCTGCTAGAGTTGCGAATAACCCATACGTTTTTATGATCGTTGCAATTTCTAGTTTAGAAAAACCGATTTTAAGTAAGAACGGAGAAGTCATAGCTCCAAGGTAAGCATCAGAAAGCTTATAAAGCGATATAAATAACAGTATATAAAACCAATTATGCCGACTAGTTAGCTCTGCAAACGGAATTACAAAAGCATTATGAAACCATTCTTTAATATCTTTTGCTTCTTTTAATTCTTTATGCTCTGGTTCATTAATAAGTAGTGCAGAAATAATCCCGGATATTGATAATAATGACATAACTAAGAAAGCAACCTTCCAGCCCAATACATGTGAAAAATATAAAGCTCCGGCAGTTGCAACAAACATACCGACACGATAGCCAAATGTGTAATAAGCAACCCCAACTCCCTGTTCTTCGTCGCTAAAGCTTTCAATCCTTAAAGCATCAACAACGATATCTTGGCTTGCTGAGAAGAAAGCAACACTTAAAGAAAAAATCGCAACCACGGATAAATATTCTCCCGGGTTAAATTGCCCTAGTAAAAAAATTGATAAACCGAGAAATACCTGTATTATTATAAGCCAGCCGCGGCGTTTTCCGAGAAAAGAAGTTAGTGGTGGTTTAAGATTATCCAAAAAAGGTGCCCAAAGTGGCTTTAGTGCGTATGGCAATTGAGTAAGAGTAATTAATCCAATAGATGAAAGAGAGATGCCATACTCATGGAAAAATGCAGAGAGGGTGGATAGGGTGAGCGGTAGGGGTAGCCCGCATGAGAAACCTAAGATAAAAATTAAAATCAGATCTTTCTTGGAGGCAAATTTACTTAGCATATTATAAACTCTTAGATTTCTGTTAGCTAGAATTTTATAAAATTATATTAATATCATAAATTAATTCAAGCTAAACTTTAGATTAAATAATATAATTTAATCTAAAATAAAAATATTTATGATTTATTTTTTAACTTAATATCCATTATATCGGTTCCGGAAATTAATTAAACATTAGGATTCTTTCCCAACTCTATTTATATACGGTGTTGTGTTGTCGTTTGGCGGTCTAATCCTTATGTACATTTAGTATACTCTGGTTTTTTGGTTCCATATACTTAAAGGCATTTCCCTAGCCGAGTCAAATTCTACAAAAGATCTATTTCCTATATTTAAGCTTTTTTGTCTTTCTATATCATCTATATTTTAAACCTAACCGGCTAGTTAATTTCAGGATTTAATATCAGCCGTAAAATTCATCTTTCTTACTGGATTTTTTCCTTTCATGGGGGAGAAGTGCTTTTTTCCTTAACCTAATATTTTTCGGGGTGACTTCAACCAACTCATCAGTATCAATATAAGATATAACTTCTTCAAGAGTAAGCTCCTTAGGTGGAGTAAGAATTATGTTCTCATCCGAGCCTGAAGCCCGCATATTAGTCAATTTTTTACCACGTACTGCGTTTACATCAAGATCATTATCCCTATTATGCTCACCGATAATCATACCTTCATATACTTTTGTTTTTGGAGGGACAAACATTAATCCCCTATCTTCCAAGTTCCAAAGAGCGTATGCGGTTGTTTCTCCGTCGCAATTAGAAATCAGTACGCCATTTCTCCTTCCTTCAATCTCACCGCGGAAAGGTTGGTAAGAATGGAATAATCTGCTTAATACTCCCGTGCCCCTGGTATCATTTCTAAACTCGCTTTGATACCCGATTAAGCTCCTAGCCGGAACATGGAAAATAATTCTGATTTTATTTCCGCCGGAAGGACGCATTTCGGTTAGCTCACCTTTTCTTTGTGAGAGTTTTTCAACTACTATACCACTGTAATTATCATCTACATCAATAACAACTTCCTCAATAGGTTCTAGCAAATTGCCCGTTTCATCACGTTTAAATAATACTCTTGGACGGGAAACGGATAATTCAAAACCTTCTCTTCGCATTGTTTCAATTAAAACACCGAGTTGTAATTCTCCTCTTCCACCTACTTCAAAACTTTCACCTTGTTCATTTACGTTGAGGGTAATTGCAACGTTGGTTTCAGCTTCGCGCTTCAACCTGTCTAATATCATACGTGTAGTAACTTTAGTACCTTCCTGGCCGGCTAGCGGTGAATCATTAACTCCTATTGTGATCGCCATGGTAGGTGGATCAATAGGTGTTGATTTTAAAGGTACGGTTACTGATGCATCACAGATAGTGTCTGAAACCGAAGCTTTTTCTACTCCTGCTATCGCGATAATATCCCCAGCCTCTATTTCTGTCAGAGGTATTCTTTCAATCCCTTTAAAACCAAACAACTTAGTAAGCTTAGTAGATTCTATAAGCTCACCTCCCAAATTCATGGATTTAACATTTAAATTTACTTTGGCTGTACCTGAATATACTTTTCCGATTAAAATTCTCCCTACATACGGGTCATAATTAAGAATTGTCGCAAGCATAGAAAAAGGTGCATTTTTATCTACGTCAGGCTTAGGGATATGCTTAATGATAAGCTGAAACAAAGGCTTGAGATCAGTTCTTTCATCGGTTAGGTTGGTAACTGCCCAACCGTCTCTGCCTACGGCATAGAGAACAGGGAAATCCAGTTGCTCTTCAGTCGCATCAAGAGCCGCAAAAAGATCGAAGACCTCGTTTAATACCTCATCGATCCTACTATCTGACCTATCAACCTTATTTATAACAACAATTGGCCTTAAACCAAGCTTTAATGCTTTACTAAGCACGAATTTAGTCTGTGGCATAGGGCCTTCTGAGGCATCAACTAACAACACCACTCCATCAACCATGGATAATACGCGCTCTACTTCTCCGCCGAAATCAGCGTGGCCCGGAGTATCAACAATATTTAATTTATAATCTTCATAGTGAATCGATGTACATTTTGCAAGAATAGTTATTCCGCGCTCTTTTTCTAATTCGTTGGAATCCATTAATCTATCTTCAATCTGCTGATTGTCGCGGAAAGTACCGCTTTGCTTAAGCATGTTGTTTATTAATGTGGTTTTTCCATGGTCTACATGCGCAATAATTGCTAAGTTCCTGATATTATTCATTTACAATCTAATAATTATTTATAAGCTCCATAGTATAAGCAATTTAGCTTTAATTATCAAACTATTATTAAGAGGAAATTGTATATAAAATGAAAAAATACTCGTTATGGATGCGTTTAATGCACTGGATCTTGGGAGCTACAATATTAGGAGTACTCACAGTAGGTTTTTATATGGCAGGTTTGCCGGGTGACAACCAATTAAAATGGCAATTGTATTCGCTGCATAAATCTTTTGGTGTAATAATTTTTGCTTTAGTGATTTTAAGGGTTATTATTAGGCTAAGCTCTGAGATCCCTAACTATCCAAAGGAAGTATCTAATCTAGAAGTTAAATTATCATGTATAGCTATATCTATTTTATATTTAGGTATGTTTGTTATGCCATTGAGCGGATATATTTCTTCTACTGCAGGCGGGTATGGTGTGCAATTCTTCTCATTCAATATGCCAAGCTTTTTCTCAGAGAAAAATTTTGAGGTAGCGCATATAGCGCATACTATCCATAACTATACGGCATATTTTTTGATTGCAATTGTAGGTTTACATATAATTGCGCCATTCAAGCATTTATTAATTGATAAAGTTAATATTTTTAAAAGAATTGTATAGTCGGCTTATAAAGTGCTTTATAAAGTAACTTTTAACTAAAAATTATAGCAACCTTCTTTCTTGTAAAGAGTGTTAAACTGATATATAAACAACTGCAAAATAAATTTAATGCTCTTTTATGTTTAAGCGAATTTTAATTGCTAACCGTGGTGAGATTGCTTGCAGAATTATCAGAACTGCTAAGAAGATGGGTATACAAACTGTTGCGGTATATTCGGAAGCCGATACTAATTCTCTACATGTAAAGTTAGCTGATAAAGCTATATATATCGGTCATTCCCCGGCAACTCAAAGTTATTTAAAGCTAAAAAATATTATCGATGCGGTAAAAATCTCAGATGCAGATGCAGTTCACCCGGGCTATGGATTTTTATCCGAAAACCCGGAGTTTGCTGCGCGTCTTGAGAAGTTAGGGGTTGCTTTTATTGGGCCTTCTTCTTATGCAATTAAGATGATGGGAGATAAGATTGAAGCTAAGAAGATCGCTAAAAAAGCAGGAGTTAGTATTGTTCCTGGTTATATGGGTGCAATTAAAAATGATAGAGATGCAGTTAAAATTGCTTCAAAGATTGGATATCCGATAATGCTTAAAGCAGCTGCCGGCGGTGGTGGTAAGGGGATTAGAGTAGTAAGAAGCTCTGAAGAAATGAAGCAAGCTTTTAGCTCAACAACTAATGAAGCCAAAAATAATTTTTCCGATGAAAGGACTTTTATAGAAAAGTTTATAGAAAACCCGCGCCATATTGAGATTCAATTACTGGGTGATAAACATGGTAACTATGTTTGCGTCGGCGAGCGGGAATGCTCTATTCAAAGGCATCACCAGAAGGTGATAGAGGAGGCACCAAGCCCATTTATAGATGAAAAAACCCGTAAAAAAATGTATGCTCAAGCAGTAGCATTAGCCAAGGAAGTAAAATACTTTTCTGCAGGTACCATTGAATTTATAGTTAATCAAAAGAAAGATTTTTACTTCATGGAAATGAATACGAGGCTTCAAGTTGAGCACCCTGTAACAGAGTTGGTTACCGGGGTAGATTTGGTTGAGCAGATGATTAGGATTGCATCTGGGGAAAAACTACAATTAAAGCAAAAAGATATAGCAATAAAAGGTTGGGCATTCGAATCTAGGGTATATGCGGAAGACCCAAGTTCCGGGTTTCTTCCTTCTACCGGTAAAATTTATACTTATAAGGAGCCGCAATTAACCGAGGGCGTAAGGGTTGATACCGGAGTTTATGAGGGGGGTGAAGTAAGCATGTTTTATGATGCAATGATTGCTAAACTTTGCTCATATGGGGAAAATAGAAATGAAGCGATAGAGAGAATGAAGGATGCTCTAAGCCAATATGTGATAAGGGGAATATCACATAATATTAGTTTCTTGCAAGCAATCTATAATTCCGAAAGGCTTGTTAAAGGGGACCTATCCACAAATTTTATTGAGGATGAGTATAAGGGGGGCTTTACCGGTGCGGTATTAAATGATGAACATAGTGCAGTTATTTTATGTGCTGCAATATTTATATTTTTAACTGATGCTAAACGTGCAGCAAGTGTTTCAGGGCAGCTAAGAGGTAGGTGCCGGGCAATTGGTACACGTTGGGTAGTTAACCTCGATGGCAAGAATTATCCTGTTACCGTAAGGCCTATTGAAGACGGGTATAAAATTACTTTTGAAAATAGAAGGTTTTATATAACCAGTAAATGGGTGTTGGGAAATAAATTATTCCCCTGTAAGGTAAATGGCCAGCAGTATAACCTACAAGCGGAATATGTAATGGGAGGATTTGACCTAACATTTATGGGATCAACTGTTAGAGCTGCGGTATTCACTCCAAGAGCGGCAGAGCTAACTAAATTTGTCAAAATATCCAATGGAAAAAATATTCAACCGGATTTAATTGCAAATATTGCAGGTCTCATTGTAGACATTAAAGTTAAAGAAGGGGACAAAGTAACTAAGGGCCAGCCATTAGTTATTGTTGAAGCAATGAAAATGGAGAATATATTCTTTTGTCAAGTCGATGGGGTAGTGAGTAAAGTGCATACGGAGAAAGGGGCTGTAGTATCTAGTGGGGATATAATAATTTCAATAGAAGCGGATTAAAACAAAACCCCATAAATAGTTATACAATTATTTTATAAGACATGATATAATATATAAAAAGATTAAAATCTATTGTTGGGAACATTGGTTAGTTTAAATTTTTATCATAATAATTTGCTTCCCATTATATATGGTGGGCAAAGCTTTCCAGTATATATTTCAAAAATAGTAACTGTCGAAAACTTAATGCAAATTGACTTGCCAAAAGTTATAGAATCTGATTTTATCGGTATTGCTAATAAATTAAACTATATACTGGAAATTAATATAATAAAATTTGGCAATAGCGCCGTGATAAGACATCCATTAACAGCAAAAATAATTGATGCATATGAGTAAATCTGAAGAAGACCCCAATAGCATAACAAGCTCTTTAAATATAGAAGTTGATTTAATTAATGATTCTCCGCTATGGAATTCACTGGAATGTGACCTAGAAGAATTTATCAGGCAAGTTATAACCCTTGTTTTAAATCAGCTGGATTTCAAGCAAATTAAAGCGAGGGTTGAGGTATCAATATTGCTGGCTGATGATGAAAGATTACAGGAACTAAACCGAGAACATAGGGATAAAGATAAGCCTACAAATGTGCTTTCTTTTCCGAATTATGAACTAAAGCCATACAACTTTATTGCTAATTTAAAAAAAGAAAAGGAAATATATTTAGGAGATATAGCACTTAGTTACACAACCATTTATCATGAATCCGTAGAACAAGATAAACCTTTTATAAATCACCTAGCTCATATGTTAGTACATAGTATTTTGCACTTATTAGGCTTTAATCATGAGCAAGATAACGAGGCAGAAGAAATGGAGAATTTAGAAGCAAAACTATTGGCGAAATTAAATATACCTAATCCATATTAAAATAATTTTAATTTTTAAGAATACTATATGAATGAGAGAAAAAACAAAGAAGAATACCTGAATAAGAAACAAGATGCTTCCGTATATAAGTCTTTTATGATTATGCTATCTAGGATAATAAAACCAAGAACCGTTACTCTTGAAGAATCAATGACTGAGCTTATAAAAGAGCATGACTTGCATGATACTATCAATAAAGAAGAGAAAGTCATGCTACAAAACTTAGTAGATTTCAAAGATTTAAAAGCTTATGAAGTTATGATACCAAGAACTTTCATCGTCGGTATCAGTGAGAATATGACATTTGATGAGTTAAAGGAAAAGTTTATAAAAGAAGAGCACACTAGGCTTCCTGTGTACAAGGAAAATTTAGATGAGATTATCGGTTTTGTACATATGAAAGATTTTATATCATTTATAGGTAAAGAAGATGAGTTTAGGATAAGCAAGGTATTGAGAGAGCTGATTTATGCCCCACGTTCAATGAAAGTAGTGGATTTACTTACCAAAATGCGCCAAGCACGTATCCATATTGCCATTATATTAGATGAATATGGTGGTACAGAAGGTCTGGTTACTATTGAAGATTTGGTTGAAGAAATTATTGGCGATATTAAAGATGAACACGATGATTTTGAAGAGCCTGAATTATTAAAAGTGGAGGGGGGGACGATTACAGTGGATGGTAAAGCCAAGATTGAAGACATTGAAGAAAGGTTCAATGTAGTTCTAAGTGAAGATGAGGATGACTTTGAAACATTTGGTGGGTTTGTTCTTGCCTATCTTGGTAAAATCCCGACAATTGGAGAAAAATTTGAGCATCCTTCAGGTTTAACGATAGAAATAATAGATGCAGATAAGCGGAAAATTAAAAAGGCAAAAGTAAAACTCAAGGATTAGTATTCTACTTGATATATTCTGCTTACCAATATCATTAAAACTTATTATAATTAATATACTACAACTATAGCATGAGACCAAGTATAAGCTCTCGTTTATGAATTATCAAATTGTTACTCAAACTAATTTTTACTTCTTGGGTGGAACGTTCTATAAGCAGCCATCATGTTTTCTGCATCCACTTTAGTGTATCGTTGTGTGGTGGATAGGCTTTGATGGCCAAGTAGTTCCTGGATGGTTCTTAAATCTCCTCCATTACCGAGTAAATGCGTGGCGAAACTGTGTCTGAAGGCGTGGGGGGTAGTGTAATGTGGCAACCCTAAAGTATTCTTAAGCTTTCTTATGGCTTCCCTAAAAACATCCGGGTTTAGAAGTTTACCATTAGCTCCTTTGAATAATCCATGTTCTGAAGTATCATAAGGGCATTGATTTATATAACTGTTTATTGCGTCTAAAACCTCTGGTAGAATAGGGACTAGCCGTTCTTTATTACCTTTTCCTTTTACTATTAGCATTCCATCACAACTTTTCGGTATATCTGAAAGTTTTAGTGACAGAACTTCACCTATCCGAAGCCCAGACCCATATAATAAAAGGATTATTGCGGTATCTCTCGCTCCGATCCAATCTTTTTTAGATAAGATTTCAATTATCTTAGTTGCTTCAATGGCGGATTTAGGGAGCAGGGCTTTTGGTAGGGCTTTATTTACTTTATTTATCTTTATATTAAATATATTTTTATTCTCAGTAATTTTTTGGCTATTTAAGTATTTATAAAATGCTCTTAAAGTTGATAAGGCTCTTGCATTCGAGGTAGCTTTCAAGTCTTGTTTTTTTCTGTTTGCAAGCCATGCTCTGAAATCCTGAACTTCTAAACCGGAGAGCAGCTTTAAATCTACTTGGATTCCACCATGGTGGTTTGATATAAATGACATAAAGTAAAATAAGTCAGTCACATATGCATTGCAGGTATTTTTGGAATATTTCCTCAGCTCGGAAAGATAAGTTACCCAGTCTTTAACTAAAATTTTAAGGTCGGCAGAAATTGAGACATTCATAAAATCAAAAAATAATTTTTTATCATTTTATATACGTATATTGTATAATCAAGTAAAATAGTATACTAAAGAAGAAATTTTCCATAACCCTTTAATAATGTCTAGAGCTATATAGGTTTTTAAATATTGAGTTTAAGCCTTCTTTGTAGCTTGGGTATTTTAGAGATATCCCAAATGCTTCCTTTACCTTTTTATTACTAATTTTTTTGCTTTCTAAATAATATGATTTTATCATCTCTGAAAGTTGAGCTTCTGCAAAGTTCATTGCTTCAGGGGGTGTTAAATTTAAAAGTTTATAAGCATATTCGGTTACGTCAGCTTGTGAGCTTGGGCAATCATCAGATAAATTATAAATCTCTCTACTGCTCTCTGCTCCCATAGCTAAAATTACAATTTGAGCAATATCACTTACATGGATTCTGGAAAAAAATTGATTTGGTTTTATGATAATTTGCGCTTTGCCAGATAATATCTTTTCAAGCTCACTGCGATAAGGTCCATAAATAGCTGGGAGCCTAAATATATTTATTGAGTTGACCATGTTTAAACTTAACCACTGAATTTCAGCTTTTAACCGCAGAAGCGAGCGTGTGTTAGTAGTTTTTGTTGCGCTTAATTCATTGACCCACTCGCCTTGGTGGTCACCATAAACGCTTGTGGTAGAAAAATAACCGATCCATCTGAGGTAGGGCAATTTTTTAATTTGATACTGAAATTGATTATAAGCGATATCTCCATTATCCTTTGGAGGGATAGAAATTAGCATATGAGTAATGTTTCTTGGTATTAAGTTGATACTATCAAACTCATATAGTTTAATATTAGAATCCATATAAGTTGAAATTGTTCTCTTAGTTCCGGAGAATTCCCAATTCATATTATGTGCTAACTGACTAATAATCTCTAGTGCTGTATAGCCCAGCCCAAAGCAAAATAAATGGTTTTTCATTTTTCTAGTATCATTATTATAGATTTTGTATCATGCGGTTACAATCATACTTGTTAATCTTTTTTTAGTAGGTTTTACGCTGTATTGGTTAAGAACATTGTATAAAGCAATTAGATTGTGTAAGGCAAGTAAAAAAATATTTCGGTTATTTGTTTATTCCTTTGATAAAATTGGACTTTTTGATTATACTTTAGACAAAAAATAAAAGCCTCAGCAATGAATAAAAAACAACAGCATAAAATTTTAGATAAAATCAATTATCCCTCAGACTTGAAGGACTTAAGTATAGAAGAGCTAAAGCAAGTTTCTAATGAGCTTCGAGAGGAGGTTATTTCTACTATCTCCAAAACCGGTGGTCACTTAGGTGCTGGTTTAGGAGTTGTGGAGCTGAGCGTCGCATTACACCATGTTTTTGATACCCCAAATGATTTGCTTGTGTGGGATATAGGCCATCAGGCATATCCACATAAATTTTTAACCGGGCGCAAAGATAAGATGCATACTATAAGGCAACCGGGCGGTATCTCCGGATTCTTGAAAAGAAGCGAAAGTGAATATGATGTGTTTGGAGCAGGGCACAGTTCCACCTCAATCTCAGCTGCTCTTGGTCTTGCAGTTGCACGTGACATGAATTCAAAGAAGCATGATATTATTGCGGTAATCGGAGATGGCTCAATTAGTGCCGGAATGGCTTACGAAGCTATGAATAATGCCGGGCATTCAAAAAATAGACTAATAGTAATTTTAAATGATAATAATATGTCTATTGCACCGGCTGTGGGGGCGATGAGTCAATATCTATCTAGGCTGATGTCATCAAAGCCTTATTTAAGTGCAAGAAGCTTAGCTAAAAATATACTTCATTATATGCCTGCACCGATAGAAAACTTTGCCAAAAAAGCTAAGAAATACGCTAAGGATTTTACTACCGGAGGGAACTTTTTTGAAGAGATGGGTTTTCATTACATAGGGCCTATTGATGGTCATGATCTTGAGCAGTTAGTTCCTATGCTTCTGAATGTTAAAGATGCCCGTGAAATCTCAAGCCCTATACTCCTCCATGTTATAACTGAAAAAGGGAAGGGGTTTGATTCACCTGAAGAATGCTTAGAAGGCTTTCATGCTGTTACGAAATTTGACTTAAATACTAAGATTCAGATTAAGCCAAAAACTACTAAACCTACATATACCAAGGTGTTTGCAAATACACTAATTAATATTGCAGTAAAAGATGATGGTGTAGTTGGAATCACGGCGGCGATGCCTTCAGGCACCGGGCTAAATTTATTTGCCGATCATTTTCCCGATAGGATGTTTGATGTCGGAATTGCCGAACAACATGCAGTTACATTTGCTGCTGGGCTTGCGCTGGACAATATCAAGCCATTTGTTGCGATTTATTCAACTTTTTTGCAAAGAGCATATGATCAAGTGGTGCATGATGTTGCGATTCAATCAATCCCAGTCAGGTTTGCAATTGATCGGGCAGGGTTGGTTGGTGCAGATGGGGCAACTCATGCTGGGTCATTTGATATTACTTATCTTGCTACATTACCTAATTTTGTTATTATGGCACCAAGTGATGAGCTTGAGTTAATTAGAGCAGTCCATACTTCTTATCATATTCAAGATAGACCATCTGCATTTAGGTTCCCAAGGGGTGAGGTAAGGAGTGCAGAAATACCGGATAGTATTATTCCATTTGAAATTGGTAAGGGGAGGATTATAAAAGAAGGAAAGAGAGTTGCGGTATTATCGCTTGGGACTAGGTTAGAAGAAGTTTTAAAAGCTTATGATGAAATACTACAAAAATTTAACTTAAAAATTACCGTAGCTGATGCAAGATTTGTAAAACCTATGGATCAGGATTTAATAATAAGTCTTGCTAAAAACCATGAAGTGCTGATTACAATAGAAGAGGGATCTATCGGCGGGTTTGGATCTCATGTGATGCAACTTTTATCTCAAATGGGCCTACTAGATAAAGGAGCGTTGAAATTTAGGGCCATGTTTTTACCTGATTGCTTTATTGAGCATAATAATATAGATGCAATGTATGAGGAAGCCGGGTTAAACGCTTCTCAAATTATAAAGGAAATTGTAAAATTATTGGATATAGAACTTAAAAATGTTGCTTGAACAAAGTCAAATAGATGAACTAATCGTTTTAACTAAAGAAGCTGGAAAGCAAGCGAAAAAGTATTACAACGCATCTGATATCAAAATTGAATATAAGACGGATAAATCTCCTGTAACAATAGCTGATCAACACCTCAGTGACTTAATCTCAACGGGTCTTCAAAAAATAGCCCCACATATCCCTATAATCTCTGAGGAGGCGGATATAGATTATAACTTAGATATACTAAGGAAATATAGAGCATATTGGTTAGTTGACCCGATCGACGGGACCAAATCTTTTATTAGAAAAAAAGGGGATTTTACCGTAAATATAAGTTTAATTGTAGATGAAATGCCGGTGTTTGGAATTATATATCAGCCTTTAAAAGATGTTCTATACTATACGGGTTTTGATAATAGGTCATACAAGGAATATAAAGGGGTAACGAGTGTAATCCAAGTCAACAAAGATATAGGTAATAAAAAAGGAATAAATATAGTTGTTTCCACTAGAAGCTTAGGAGAGGAAATACAAAACTTTATTGCTTCATTAAATATCATTTCTTCAGATCAAGCGACTAGTTCTTTCAAATTTTGCTTAGTCGCCGAAGGGAAATATGACTTATATGCAAATTTTTCTAGAATTAATAGTTGGGATATTGCTGCTGGGCATGCTATTCTATTAGGTGCTGGCGGTATGGTTTATGATAAGCAAGGGAAACCGCTGAGATATTTAAATAACTCCCTTAAAAGTCCCCATTTTATAGCCTTTAACCTTCATATCGGTGAAGATTACATCAGAGAAAAATTAGCTGCTTTATCATAATATCTTTCACAGTAAATAACAACCCTTGACAATGCATGGAATTTAGTGTTTAAATACCTTTCAAAGGTGGGTTTTGCCCACCTTTTGTTTTAACATCTATTTAGAAGATATGACGGTTTATCACACACAGGCAGAGAGTAAAATATTCGAAATAATTGACGAATCAGTGAGATCTTTAGGATTCGAAATTGTCAGAGTAAAAAACTTTCAACTAGGCAGAAATAAAACTTTACAGATAATGATTGATAGAGTTGATCAAGCTAACGTTTCAATTGAAGATTGTGAGAAAGTTAGCCGGCATGTATCTGCTTTAATTGATGTAGAGGATGTTATGGATAATAAATATAACCTGGAAGTCAGCTCGCCGGGATTGAATAGGCCGTTAACTAGAATGAAAGATTTTGAAAAAAATATCGGCAATTTAATTAAATTCCAACTATTCGAGCCTATAGAAGGAAGAAGAAGGTTTTTGGGGAAGCTCACTGAAATCAAGGGTGATGGCCTGATTGTCCTTCTAAAGGATTTAACTGATCAAGTGAATCTAAATTTTAATAATATTGAAGAAGCTTTCTTGCAATATTTTGATTCTAATATAAACTCTAACACCAAATAAGTGAGGTTTTAAGCTAACATGAGCGAGAGAAGTTTTGGAAGTACTGAAATTTTACAAATCGCAGATGCCGTTGCCAGAGAGAAATCCATACATAAAGATTTAATTCTTGAGGCATTGGAAGAAGCTGTAAGAATTGCAGCTAGGAGAAAGTATGGGCATGAGCATTCCGTACGGGCTGAAATTGATCGCAAGACTGGAGAGATTAGGCTTTTCAGAGATATGCTGGTAGTACATAACCTAGAAGAAGAGTTGAACGAAGAGTCAGATGAGCATCATAAGAGTTTAAATAAGATTACGCTTGAAGAAGCGAAAAATAAAAGTGATGATGCCGAAGTAGGGGATATCATATCTGAGCCGCTGCCTCCAATTGATCTTGGTAGGGTTGCAGCGCAATCAGCCAAACAGGTTATCACAAACAAAGTTAGAGAGATTGAAAAAAATAAACAATACGAAGAATTTAAGAATAGAGTAGGCGAGATAATCAGCGGAGTTATTGAGAAGGTAGAATATGGAAATGTTCTAATAAAAATCGGTTCTGCAGAAGCTTTAATTAAAAAAGAAAATTTACTCAAAAACGATAAAATTAAGCAAGGTGATAGAGTTAGAGCGTTAGTACTTGAAGTAAATAAAGATAGTAAAGGTCCTCAAATTGTGCTGACTAGAACTCATAATGAGTTTCTTGCTAGGTTGTTTACTCAGGAAGTGCCTGAAATTTATGATAGAATTATAGAAATTAAAGCAATTGCTAGAGATCCGGGGATGAGATCTAAGATTGCTGTATATTCTTCTGATAGTTCGATAGATGCGGTTGGTTCATGTGTGGGTGTTAGGGGCTCAAGGGTTCAAGCGATAATAGCTGAATTAGGCGGAGAAAAGATTGATATTATTCCTTGGAGTTCGGATCATGCAACTTTAGTTGTAAGTGCGCTTGCACCTGCGGTTGTTACAAAAGTTATTATTGATGAAGATAAGAAGAGAATTGAGGCTGTGGTTCCTGATGAGCAATTAAGTATTGCAATTGGTAAGCGTGGTCAAAATGTCAGGCTTGCTTCGCAAATTGTCGGTTGGAATTTGGATGTAATAACTGAAGATTTAGAATCTAAAAGAAGAACTGAAGAATTCAACGCAGTTACTGCTAAATTCATGGCTGCTCTTGATTTGGAAGAAATTCTAGCTCAGCTTCTTGCTTCTGAAGGGTTCTTATCTATTCAAGATATCGCTGATGCAGAAGTAAAAGATCTTGGATCAATAGAAGGTCTAGATGAAGGGATCGCCGAAGAATTAATCTCGAGAGCGAAGCAATATGCTTCAACTCATGAAGATGCTTCACAATTAATTACTCCTGAAGCAAACAAATTAGATAAAATTGATCATAACATTCTGGAATTAAATGGGATGAACCAAGGTTTGGCTATTAAGCTCTATGAGAAAAATATTAAAAAATTAAGCGACCTAGCGGATTTATCGCATGATGAGTTAGTTGAATTATGTCCGAAAAGCGGGCTAAATAGTAGTGAAATTGATAACATAATTATGGCTGCAAGGCAGGTTATATACTTTAAACCGGAAGCAGCTAACAAGTAAATTTCTTGGCGGGGTAAATTTTGATGAGTGATAATAAAGACCAATCTGAAGACAAAAAAACTTTAACGATAAAGTCAGGTACTTTAGGTCTTAGTACAGCTGGTGGTAAGCTGGGAGTATCCGGGTTGCAGATTAAGAAAGTTCCTTCTCAACAGCCGGTAACTCATTCAAAAGGTAGGGTTGTTGTGGTTACTAAGACTCGAGGCCCTGTTAAAGTTGAACCAAAGCAGAAGGCTAGTAGCGAAAAGGTTAGTAGCGAAAAGGTTAGTAGTGAGAAAGTTAAGTATGTAGATGGTTTGACTTTAGAAGAAAGAGAGAGAAGGCTGGAAGTTTTGCGTCAAGCAGAGATAAATAAAAAATTAGAGCAAGAGAAACTTAAGCAAGAGCAGTTAAAGGAGCAGGAAAGACTGAAAGAGCTTGCGAAAGAAGAAGGTAAGGTGGAGGAAGCTGAGCTTAAGTCCGAATCTGCACTTGAGCCTGAATATGAGCACGAGTTACCACGGAAACAGGGTGCTATAACAGCTGAAGAGCAGAAAGTAATCGATGCGGAAAACGAAAGAATAGAAGAAGAAGCAAAAAAAAGAAGTATAGAATTAAAGGCTTTATTATTGACTAAAGGTAGGGTCAAAAATCTTAATACAATTGGGGTTAGTCCAAAACCTAAAGAAGAAAAAGAATTAGTTCAGGATGATAAAAATAAACCGAGTCAGGTTATTGGAAGCACTGAAAAAGAGGAGCAAAAATCTTTAGATAAAAAGAACAAACCAGCTATTACCACTACAAAAAGCAAAGCTAAAGCTGATACTGAGGAAGAAGAGAGACTTGCCCATGCAGCTAAGAAAGGTGAAGCTGATAGAAGAGTTAATAAAAAGCTTTCTGTAGCGCAAGTGATGATGATGGACCAGGAAGATGGGACCTTTAGAAGAAATAGAAGTCTTGGAGGTATGAAAAGACCTAAAGACAAACTTAAGAAGCATTTTGATTCTTCGAAAGATAAGGAAAAATTGGTTCGAGAAGTTATTCTGCCTGATGTTATCAGCGTGCAGGAATTAGCGAACCGTATGGCTGAAAAAGCTGCTGATGTGATAAAAGTTTTAATGAACTTAGGTACATTAGTAACATTAAACCAGTCTATTGATGCTGATACTGCTGAGATCATAGCTAACGAGTTCGGTCACAAAGTAAAAAGGGTGACTGCTGAAGATGTAGAGAGATCATTGCTTAATGAAACAGAGGACTTGCCTGAAAATCTGGAAAGTAGGCCACCTGTTGTTACTGTTATGGGGCACGTTGATCATGGTAAGACATCTCTTCTTGATGCATTGAGGTCAACTGATGTTGTTGCCGGAGAGGCTGGAGGTATTACCCAACATATTGGTGCATATCAAGTTAAGCTCAAGAGCGGACAATATATTACATTTCTTGATACGCCCGGACATGAAGCTTTTACTGCAATGCGTTCAAGGGGTGCTAAAGCAACCGATATAGTAGTTCTAGTAGTTGCTGCGGATGACGGAATAATGCAACAAACGGTTGAAGCGATAAGTCATGCTAAGGCTGCGGCAGTTCCTATAATCGTTGCAATAAATAAAATAGATAAACCTGAAGCTGACCCTTCTAGAGTGAAAAACGAGCTTTTATCTCATGGATTAGTACCGGAGGATATGGGTGGCGATATAATTGTCGTTGAGGTCTCAGCTAAAAACAGAATTAACCTTGATCAACTTGAAGAATCAATATTAATGCAAGCAGAAGTGCTTAATCTAAAAGCAAACCCTTCGAGATTGGCGAAAGGAGTGGTTGTTGAAGCCCAAGTGGATAAAGGGCGTGGTATTGTAGCGACTCTTTTAGTGCAAAACGGTACTATAAAGAATGGTGATTTTATAGTTGCAGGAACCACTTATGGAAAAATTAAAGCTCTTATTAATGATAAAGGGCAAAAGGTAAGCTCAGCAGGGCCCTCCGTCCCAGTGGCGGTTTTAGGCTTAAATGAAGCTCCGACTGCTGGAGATGAGTTTATTGTAACAGCTAATGAGAAGTTATCAAAAGATATTGCGGAGTTTAGGATAAATAAAGAAAAAGAGAGGGTGCTGGTAACTTCTAGAAAAGCATCACTTGAACAACTATTCTTGAAAGCTAAAAACTCTGCTTACAAAGAACTTAACATTATTATCAAAGCCGATGTGCAGGGTTCAGTTGAAGCTATCGCAAACAGCTTAATGAAGCTTTCTACGGATGAAATTAAAGTTAAGACATTGCATATGGGAGTTGGGGGGATAACTGAATCCGATATCACGCTTGCAAATGCTTCAAATGCATTTGTGATTGGATTCAATGTCAGGGCTAATAACTTAGCTCGGGATTTGGCTAAAAAGTACGGAGTTGAAATTAAGTATTATTCGATAATATATAATTTAGTTGATGATGTTAAAGCGGCTATGGCAGGGATGCTTTCCCCGAATATTAGAGAGCAGATACTTGGTTATGTTGACGTGAAAGAAGTATTTGATTTGACTAAATTTGGAAAAGTAGCTGGATGTTATGTAACAGAAGGAGTAGTTAAAAAGCAGGGTAATGTGAGGCTTATACGCGATAACGTTGTTATTTATGACGGTAAGTTAAAAGCTCTAAAACGTTTCAAGGAAGATGTTAAAGAAGCAAGAGCTGGTTTTGAATGTGGTATTTCTTTTGAGAATTATGAAAATATAAAACCGGGTGATAAAATTGAAGCTTATGAATTGATTGAGGAGGCGAGAACTTTGTAATGGGCAAGGCGTATTCAAAGATTCCTTCAAATAGACAATTACAAGTTGGCCAAGAGATAAGGGGGATACTTTCTAATTATTTTACCAGAAATGAATACTATCACCCATTGCTTGAATCTAACATAATTACTGTCTCAGAAGTCAGGATTAGTGCAGATTTAAAAAATGCCACAGCATTTATAATTGTATCAAATGATTCAAATAAAAAACCTATTTTAGAATTGCTAAAAGAAATATCCCCAGAGATTAGAAAGGTTGTTTTTAGTAAATTAAACCTTAGATTTTCTCCGGAAATCCGTTTTGTACTTGATGAAACACAAGAAAATACTAATAAAGTTGAATCTCTTTTTCATTTATTAAAACAGGGTGGCTTAATTAAGAAAGAATAGTATGGCAAAAGTATGAGGAGTTAAAAAGATAGAGAAAATAGGACAAAAGATGGAGAAAATAATAAAAAGTTAGCAAAACTAAGTAAAAAGGAAAGAGGTATGCTCAAAGAAGTTTTGTTAATTGAAGAATTGTTATAGAACTTATGAATAAAATTTACATACAAAAAGCAACGCTAGAAGATGTGGAAGCTATCGCACAGGTTCATGTGAAAAGTTGGCAAGAAAGTTACAAAGATATCCTAGCTCCATCTTATTTAAATAACATACCACATGAGGACAGGCTAAAGCTACGTAAAGAAGTGCTATCCAGTTCAGAGGCAGGTATACATCTTGTTGCGAAGAATGAAAATGCTATTATCGGATTTTGTGATGCAGGTCCAAACAGAGAGCAACTAGACGCTTCTGGAGAGATTTATGCTATATATTTGCTCGAAAGTTATAAAGATAAAGGAATTGGAACAAAGCTTTGGATTCACGCAGTTAATTATCTAAAAGAAAATAAATTATACCCATTTACTGCTTGGGTATTAGAAAAAAATATTCCGGCACGTAAGTTTTATGAAAAGAAAAAGGGTTATATAATTGATACTCAAATGACTGCCATAGGAGAAGAGCAACATAAGGAAGTTTGCTATATATTTAACGAATTAAGTGGCTGAATTTCTTAAATTCAACAATTATACCAAAATAACTCAAATCCAGTATAAAATGAGGTGACCCCCATAGTTTAGAGCACATTTTGTGGTTTTTAAGAGAGTTTTTTGAACTAAAATTAATCATATATGGGACTGTTGAATTTTATGTTTAAGGAATGGCATTGTACGTGAATTATACCTGATATAAGGCAAGGCATGTGATTTTAAGGTATAAATTTATGAAATATTATGCCTGAAAAGCTTATATTTCTGAATTTCGGACATAGTTATCCCTT
>WPCJ01007192.1_pt1 | contig 22781 bp, 21 predicted proteins | sample 5399831 | NCBI WGS metagenome assembly WPCJ01 (sample SAMN12869470, study PRJNA574797) | sludge metagenome | isolation source: wastewater treatment of pH10 | place: China:Beijing | collected 2019-05-20 | reverse complement strand
ATTTTCCACCATGTTCACCTGATCGGCGATGGCCGATTCAGCCGCCGGACCCTGGAAGGTCATGGTGTGATCCTTGGAATCCTTGATCGCAGCTTCGGCACCCTTCTGAACGTTCTGCCAGAAAGTCGAATTCACGGTCTTGACGATAACGGCGATTTCGCCCGCCGAAGCGCCTGCCGCTCCCGCAAGCACAAAGGCCGAAGCCATCAATGCAGAAACCAGTTTACGCATGTTTTCCTCCTGTTATCGAGCTCTTGGCTCTACCCTTTTTCGGAATGCCTGACGCATCCCGTCTCCCCTCTCATCGGCGGTTGCGCATCTGGTCGATCCATACTGTGCCCAGAATGACGAGGCCGATGATGATCTGCTGTGTGAAAGCGGAAATGCCGTTCATATTGAGGCCATTCCGCAGGATTCCGATGACGAACGAGCCGATGAACGTGCCCGAAATCGTGCCGACGCCGCCGATCAGCGACGTGCCGCCGATAACCGCGCTCGCAATGGCGTCGAGCTCATAGGCGACGCCTTCATTGGGCTGTGCAGTCACGAGGCGGGACATGAGAACGCAGCCCGTCAGACCAGCCAGTGTTCCCGAAACGACATAGGTGAAGGCCGTCACGCGGGCGACATTGACACCGGAAAGCCGTGCAGCCTCGGCATTCGATCCGATGGCATAGATGTGGCGGCCAAGCACGGTGCGGTTCAAGACGAGTGCTGCCGCAATCGCGATCACGATCATCAGCACCACCGGGTAGGGAATGCCGGGAAAGGTGACGACCGGAAAACCCTGTTCGTCGATGCTCTCGATGCGAAACAGCGAGCCGTTTCCCAGCACGCCGAAGGATTCGCCAAGGCCGGAAACGGCGCGCGCGCCGGTGATCTGAAGCGCCACACCGCGCGCAATCAGCATCATGCCGAGCGTAGCGATGAAGGGCGGCAGCTTGAGTTTTGTGATGACGACGCCGTTGATGAGGCCGCAGAGTGATCCCGTCAATATGCCGAGCAGCATGGCGAGCGGGATGGGCATCGAAAGGTCCTTGACGGCAAGGGCCGCCACCACACCGGCAAGCGCCAGAACCGAGCCGACCGAAAGATCGATGCCGCCGGTTATGATGACATAGGTTGCACCGATGCCGAGAAACGCGATTGAGGTCACCTGCAAGGCGATGGTCATCGCATTGTTGACGGTCATGAAGGCGCTGCTGGTGACGGAAAAGATCGCCGCCAGAATGATCAGGCTGCCGACAGCCGCAAATTTCTGGATGATATCCTTCTGACGGTCGCTGAGCCCCTTGGATTTTGCCGTCTGCTGGGGCTTGTCCGTAGTGATTTCGGCCATTACTGCGTCCTCATTTGTCCTGCCGGCCCCGACCGGAAGCATAGGTCATGATTTCTTCCTGCGATGTCGCAGCCGTGTTCAGGACGGCAGTGATGCGTCCCTCGTGAAAGACCGCCACGCGGTCCGAAAGCCCGAGAATTTCCGGCAGTTCCGAGCTGATCAGCACAATGCCGATGCCCCTTGCGGCGAGTTCGTCCATGATCTGGTAGATCGCAAATTTTGCACCGACATCGATGCCCCGCGTCGGCTCGTCGAAGAACATGATGCGCGGTTCGCGGAACAGCCATTTGCCGACGATGATCTTCTGCTGGTTGCCGCCCGACAGCAGACGAACGGGCTGGGCCAGTCCCGGTGTCTTGATGTTCAGAAGATCGACGTAGCGCTGGCTTGCCTGCCGCTGCCGTTCGAAATCGATCACACCATAGGAACTGCTGACCGCTTCCATATTGGCGAGCGTGAGATTGGCATCGACCGGCATCTTGACGGCCAGCCCTTGCGCCTTGCGATCTTCCGACAGATAGGCGATGCCTGCCTCGATGGCGTCGCGCGGGCTGGAGATGGACAGTGTCTCACCTTCAAGCACAATGGTTCCGGCATCATGTGGATCGGCGCCGAAGATCGCGCGCGCCACTTCCGTACGCCCAGCGCCCATCAACCCGGCAAAGCCAAGGATTTCTCCGCGCCGAAGTTCAAAGCCGATATTCTCGAAGACGCCGCTCCGTGTGAGCCCCGCAACCGAGAAAATGACTTCCTCCGTTGGTTTTCTTGTCGGTTCCGGAAACTTTTCATCAAGCGAGCGCCCGACCATCCCGGCCACGATTTCATCGACGGTCACAGCGTCAAAGTCCTTGGTCCAGACGTAGCGCCCGTCGCGCAGGATGGTGACGCGGTCGACAATCTCCGCCATTTCATCAAGACGGTGGGAAATATAGACGATACCGGTGCCTTGCGCTTTCAGTTCACGGATAACCTTGAACAGAAGCTGCGCTTCCTGCTCTGTCAGCGAAGAGGTCGGTTCATCCATGATGAGGACGGAGGCATTGAGCGAGAGCGCCTTGGCGATTTCGACCATCTGGCATTGGGCGACCGACAGGTTCAGCACCTGTGCCGACGGATCAATCTTGACGCCAAGCCGGTCGAGGCAACGCTGTGCATTTTCCTTCAGCTTGCGGCGGTCGACAAAGAAGCCGCGTTTCGGCTCGCGGGCGAGATAGATGTTCTCGGCAACGCTCAAATGCGGAACGAGGTTCAGTTCCTGATGGATGATGGCGATGCCAGCCGCTTCCGATTCAAGCGTCGAGGCAAAGCGGACAGGCTGGTCACGATAATGGATCGTCCCGCCATCCGGCTGATAAACGCCGCTGACGATCTTCATCAAGGTCGATTTGCCCGCGCCATTTTCGCCGCAGACGGCATGAACTTCGCCCGCCCGCAATTCGAAGCTGACATTCGACAAGGCTTTGACGCCCGGAAATTCTTTGGAAACGGAATCCAGCTTGAGCAAGATCGGCGCGGTATCGGCGCGCGCTGTCGCTGACGGCAATCCTCCCATCGCGCTTCCTCCCTCGCGCAAAGTTTCATCACCTATGAATGGAAGAAGTAGAAGGCTACCGGTTTCTGGTCAAGCCAATTTTGCGCGAGCAGCAAAAAACCCGTAGCGTGGCGGGAAAGACCTACTGAATTTCGGCTATTGAACCTAATTGGCCTGACCAGAGGATGGTTATGCCGTTTTATCTGCATCGTGAATCGTTTACTGGAAGGAAGAGAAAAGGCAGGTGAAACCAGTCAGAAGAGAGCACATAACTACTGCAATTCCGACAGTATCGCAGTATTTTGTGTGGTCGCCTCTGGAAAGAAGGCCGGTTCCTTTCTATCATTATATTCCGATTATCTGATCCCGAGGGGCAGTTTTGTACTTTGAAATAATTACGGTCGTGCTGTTGACGATCCTCAATGGCGTTCTCGCCATGTCGGAACTCGCAGTGGTTTCCTCCCGCCCGGCACGACTGAGGGTAATGGCCGACAAGGGCAGCCGCGGCGCCCGCATGGCCATCGAGCTTGCAGATAATCCCGGTCGTTTCCTGTCCACCGTCCAGATTGGCATCACCCTTGTCGGCATCCTGTCAGGTGCGTTTTCGGGCGCAACACTGGGTGCGCGTCTGTCGGGCTGGCTTCTGGGACAAGGTTTATCGCCAGCTCTTGCCGATGCGCTTGGCGTCGGTTCCGTTGTCGTGCTCATCACCTATCTGTCGCTGATCGTCGGCGAACTGGTGCCGAAGCAGATCGCGCTGCGTGAACCGGAAGCGGTTGCAAGCCGTGTCGCGCCGACGATGACGCTCTTGTCCAGGCTGGCGGCACCTCTGGTCTGGCTTCTCGATACATCGGGCCGTCTGGTGCTGAAACTGCTCGGTCAGTCGGGCAAGTCGAGCGACGGCGTGACCGATGAAGAAATCAAGTCCGTCCTCGCTGAAGCGCATAGTGCAGGCGTGATCGAGACGGAGGAATCCCGCATGATTGCAGGCGTTATGCGCCTGGCCGACCGGACGGCGCGCGGGTTGATGACGCCGCGCATGGATGTCGATATGGTCGATATAGACGACAGCTTCGACGAAATCCGCGAGCAGCTACAAAATACAAGCCGGTCGCGGCTTCCGGTGCGCGGCGAGGATTCCGACGAAGTGATCGGCGTTCTGCAAGTCCGCGACTTCTTCAATCAGCTCTCCTCCAAAGGTAGCGTCAATCTGCGCGAGATTATCCGGGACGTTCCGGTCGTTTCGGATTTTTCCGATGCGCTGGACGTGGTGGAAGCTATCCGTGGCACGCCGACCCATATGGTGCTCGTCTACGACGAATATGGCCATTTCGAAGGTGTGATCACTGCGGGCGATGTGATGGAAGCGATCATCGGCGCCATGCAGGAGGATCATGTCGAGGAGAAGGCGATTGTACGCCGGGCGGATGGCTCTTACCTGGTCTCGGGCTGGATGCCGATTGACGAGTTCTCCGAGTTTCTGCGGTTCCCGATTGACGACGACGCGGAATACAACACCGTCGCCGGGCTGGCGCTGGAGGAAATGAAGCATCTGCCGGATGTAGGCGAAACCTTCGTCAAGCACGGATGGGTGTTCGAAATTGTCGATCTCGACGGGCGCCGCATCGACAAGCTGCTGCTGACGGCGGAAGAGCAGCCGACCGAGTAGTTTGCGGATAGTCCATCCATAACTATTGTTGAGCGCGTGTCTCCGGCGGCATGTCGATGGTATGCCTTATCCGCCGAAGTAATCGTCTTGATTGAACTGCCGTACCATTGGCATTTTAGATTGCATGCATGTTATACTTGTCAGTTGGGGGCAGGTTTGCTGTCATTCCTTTTCGATCGGGAACAGGGGGGCGTCCTGATCGGGAAAAGCTGAACATGCTCTGGCCAGTGGTGGCGTTTAAATGGGGTCGAGAACTGCATATTGGCTTCAACTGGTCAGGTCTGCCTATGGCAGGCAGGAAAGTCCGATAGCCGACAAGATACTTACGGACCAGCTCAGGGAGATTTGCGACGGTGCGCGCTTCTCGATGCCCATCAGCACGATTTTGTCCGCGCTCATTTTGCTTGTCCAGATTGCTGCGGGGCATTTCTGGATGCCCATTATCTGGTTCGCGCTGGTCAATATCATCAATACCCTGCGCTTCATCGATGCCATAGCCTATTATAGGAGCCCGGCTGCGCCAGTTGAGAATATCGCGGTTCTGCAGCGCCAGCTTACCCGGTTTCAACTGCTTGGTGCCATGGCCGGTTTCGTCTGGGCCGGTGTCGCAATTCTTTCCCATGGGTTTTCTGATCCGCAGTCATCAGTGTATCTGGTCATTCTGGCCGGTATCTGCGCGGGCGCAGTTACCTATGGTTCATCCTATGCGTCCGTTGCCATCAATTTCATAACGCCGCCGCTCGTTGTGACTGTGGTGTGCTTGGCTCTGCAGGCCGACCTGCAATATGGCGTGATTGCTGTCGCCGTCGTTCTGTTCTGGTGCGGGCTTACGCGCGGCGCGCTGCTCGGGCAGCGCAGGTTCATAGAAACGAGCAGACTGAAGCACGAAGCCAAACAGACAGCTGACGAAATGGCGCTCAAGTCGCAGGAAGACCCGTTGACCGGGCTCTTCAACCGGCGTGGTTTGGAAACATCCATCCGTTTGTTTCCGGTGAAGGACGGTCCGTTCATTGTCATGCTGATCGATCTCGACGGGTTCAAATCCGTCAACGATACCTACGGCCACAAAATGGGTGACGATCTCCTGGTCGCCATTGCGCAACGCATCCGCCAGGTTTCACCGGAACGATCCGTTCTGGCGCGCATTGGCGGCGATGAATTCGTGCTTCTTTATCCAGAACCGACGGCGAAGATAGAGGCGGGACTGGTGGCCGCGCGCATTATCGGCAGTTTGACGGCGCATTATCAGGGCATTTTGTCGGTCGAGATTGGTGCCTGTGTCGGTATCTGCCGACTTGAACGTCTCGATCCCGTGGACATGCTGCTGCAGGCTGATTTCGCCCTTTATGCCGCCAAAAAGCGTGGCCGCAATGAATATTACTTTTTCGAGAAACGCCTTCAGCATGAGTGGGAGCGCAAGCAGAGCATCGAGCGTGATCTGCGCATCGCAATCGAAACCGGGCAGATCCAAACCTACTTCCAGCCGGTGGTCGAGCTTTCCAGCGGGCGGATGATCGGGTTTGAAGCGCTGCTTCGCTGGGATCATTCGCAGCATGGCACAATCGCTCCGCCGGAAATCATAGACGTTGCCTGCGAAGTGGGAGTGGTTCGCCAGCTCACACATAATGTGTTTTTCAATTGCTGCGAGATGATCGACAAGCTCACCGAAGGTGGACGCAGCGATCTGACGGTCGCCATGAATCTCTCGCCTCGCGAACTGGCGGGAGGGCGCATCCCGCATGAAATCCTGTCCCAGATGGAAAAACGCGATCTGCCGATATCCATGCTGGAGATCGAAATTACGGAGGAGGCACCGTTCGATCAGCGTGGGATGAATGACAGTCTGGGCGCGTTGTCGGATGCCGGGATTTCTATCGCGCTTGACGATTTCGGCACCGGTTTCGCCACTTTTGCTTCTTTGAAGAAAGGCCTCGTCACCAAGATCAAGATCGACAAGGTTTTTGTGCGTGGTATCGCCGAATCCGAGGGCGACCAGCATATCGTGCGGGCCATGGTCGAGCTTGGCGATGCTCTTGGCATCAAGGTTACTGCCGAGGGGATCGAGACGGAGGAAGACCGCGATATGCTGTGTAAACTCGGCTGCAACAGCGGGCAGGGCTTCCTGTTTGCGCCCGCTCTGCCGATGAGTATGGCACTGGATGCTCTTGCGCGATCAAGTGCCGGCTCACGGCTCGATCAGGCTGTCCGGTAGCTTGGGCGGGTAATCCATCTCGATTTCGTCGGGACCGTAAATGGGGGTCTTGAGGTTGGGGCCAGTCACAACGGGGCGGATCTTGTATTTCCCGACCGCCAGTCCTTCGGGGAAGAATGACGAATAGGCGTCTTCATCGTTGACCGGGTGATAAATCACATACTGTCCGCCTCGCTTTTGCACGGGGTTGTCGTCGAGCGTTTCGCTCATTCCCGGTTCAAGCGTCTTGTTGAAGAGGTCATAGAGCTTGTGTGTGGTCTGCCGGCCGTCCACAGATGTGAAAATCAGGTGCAATTCACCGTAGTTGAGTTCAATGGCTTCGCGACTTTCATTGGCCAACGTCAGTGTGAACAGGTGTTTGTAGTAATCCTGATCCTTGTCGACACCGCTGTAATCCGCGAGGCCGAGCTGCAAGGATTGCGGCTTTTGTCCGTTTTCGACCTGCCATATCGCAAGATCATAGGCTTCTTTCAGGGATATCCAGCCCTCCAGCGGTCCGGCTTTGCCCTGATAGGCGATCTTCATCCAGTCATCACCGGCATAGGCAAGCTTGCGCACCTTGTCGTCCTTGCCCAGATAGACGTTTGTGGCGCTTTGCTGGTCAGGATTGCTGTATAGGGTCAGCTTTTCAATAGGAACTTCCCAGCCTTGTTCCGTTTCATCCGGGGCTATGGGGGTTTCGAGAATGCTGTTTCCCCGCGGGTCATAGATCACCATGCGCATGGGTTTTATCAGGTAGGGCCAGCCGGACATCTGCTCTTCCGGGCGCGACTGTTCCACAAGCCGCGCCGGCTGGTCGTGATCGATCGACAGGATGTCTACCCGGCTATAATGCCCGTCCAGACTGCAACTGCTTTTGATGAGCTTTCGCTCCGGGATGCGCTCGACATTCCATAGCTCGCCGCAGTTCAGTTTCCCGCTAAGTTCGTCCTCGATTATCAGGAGAGAAAAGGCTTTGACCTTCGGATTGTAGAGATAAACGGCAACGCCGACATCAAGGCTTCCCGCTTCACGGGCACTTAAGGCGAAATCGCTGTATCCATCGAAATTATAATCGGCGATTTCGAAGCCAACCGGTCCGTCCAACCCGGTGAGCCAGTCGGAATCCAGCAAAACGAGATTCGATCCATCGGGCTGGATCAGAACATAACCCTCTTTGTGTCTCTCGATATGCGCGCTCACGCCGGGTTCTGGCAGGAGGCGAGGCAGATTTTCTTCCGCATGCGCAAGATTCATCTGGCTCAGGGATAGAAATGCCAGAGCAGTTCCGAGTACCGCAGGGTTGAAAAATCGTCTCATCGCCATCTGCTTGTTTGATGTGGTCAGCTTTGCTTACACGAGGCGTGGCCGAAACGGGAGTTGTTCTTTCCTGTCATCCAAAGCTTGGTCGCAAACCAGTTGAGATGTTATGGTCACCTCGACGAGGGGCCCCGGCGGAAGGTGATCAGTGGAGGAAACGTGATGACCGATAAAAAACCTGACGGTCCGGTGCTTTTGTCGGGCGGCAATCCCCAGATTGCAAAAGGTGAAGGGGATACGCCGGTTCAGGCCTATATTGCCGCCATGCCGGGATGGAAAAGCGAAGCAGGTCGCCGCCTCGATGCTCTTGTCGTGCGAACCGTTCCCGATGTGCACAAGGCGGTCAAATGGAATTCGCCCTTCTATGGCATGAAGGGAGAGGGCTGGTTCCTCAGCTATCATTGTTTCGACAAATATATAAAAGTGGCGTTCTTTCGCGGCGCAAAGCTGAAGCCGATGCCGCCGGTCGAATCCAAGAGCCAGGATACGCGCTACTTCCATATTCACGAGCAGGACGATGTGGATGAAGCGCAGCTCGCAGACTGGATCAGGCAAGCAAGCCAGCTGCCGGGCGAGAAAATGTAGGTTAGAGCGCAGATCGAAACGTGCTCTGGGAGGAGGGATTTCATGGCAGACGATAATGAGGCTTCAAAGCTGATTGATGGGCGGATTGCCGAACTCGGCGACTGGCGCGGCGAGACACTTGCCAGAATGCGTGCGCTGATAAAGAAGGCCGATCCGGCCGTGATCGAGGAATGGAAATGGCGCGGCGTTCCGGTTTGGTCGCATGACGGCATCATCTGCACCGGCGAGACCTACAAGAAGGTCGTGAAGCTGACCTTTGCCAATGGCGCAGCGCTGGATGATCCGGCGCGCATCTTTAATTCCAGTCTTGAAGGCAATACGCGCCGCGCGCTGGATATAAGTGAGGGTGAAGAGGTCAACGAGGATGCCTTCATCGCGCTCGTTCATGCCGCCATAGCGCATAACGAAGCGAAGCAGACGCGGAAAAAAGCCAAACGCGGCTGACAATGCATCAGGAAATTGCGGGCATTTCTATGAAATCCGTCGATCTTCGTCGGATTGTTTCGTGCGTCAAAACATATATCCAGGTTTATGTTTATCGTCAGTGGTTTTTCTTTGTTGGTAATATTTATTTTAGCAAATCCTAATCAATGGAAGAATAATTTCTGTTTAATAAATTGTAATACTGCATCATTATCGTGACGATCAGAAAATTAGTTGTCGTTTGAACGATGATCTTTTCGCTGCGGCGGTAAAGAAGGATATTCGGATGTGTATAGCCTGTAATCCTGGTATGGTGGCGTTCCTGCGGTCTACAGCCTCCAGGCGTGATTTTCTCAAATATCTCGGCGCTGCCGCCGCGACTTCGGCCTTTGCCTGTTCGTCGCCGGGTATGGCCTTTGCGCAGCAGGCTGCAGCACCCGCAGTTGATATCATCTTCAAGGGCGGGACGATCCTGACCATGAACGACAAGGCACCGCGTGCCGAAGCGATTGCCACTCGGGGTAACAAGATATTGGCGGTCGGCAAGCTGGATGATGTTCAGTCGGCCGTCAGTTCCGGCGCGCAGGTGGTGGATCTTCAGGGCCGGACCCTGATGCCGGGCTTGATCGATCCGCATATGCATTTCGTGTTCACGGCCTTCGAGGACTGGATCGATGTCAGCCCGATCACGACACCGGATTACGCGACCGTCTGGTCGAAGTTGCAGAAAGACGTGGCGGATGCCAAGCCGGGTGAATGGGTGCGCGCGCAGCAGTTCGATGCCAGCATCACCCGCGATGCCAAAATCCCGACCATTGCCGAACTGGATGCGCTTGCGCCCAACAATCCGTTCTTCATGCAGGAAAGCAACGGCCATATTGCCTATGCCAACAGTGCGGCCTTCAAGGCCGCTGGCATCACCCGCGAGACACCTGATCCATCCGGCGCGCGCTTTGGGAAGGATGCGAATGGCAACCTGACCGGGCGTCTGGAGGAAATGGCGGCGCAGCAGGAATTCCTTGGCGCCATGCCGTCTCCGACGGCGGCGGATATGATGGGGCGCGTCCAGCGTTTTCTGGATCACGCAAGTTCTGTCGGCTGTACCATGCTGCACGATTGCGGCATCGGCATCATGGCTGGTGCGCAGGACCTGAAAATCCTCGATGCGGTTCTGGGCGAAGGCAAGGCCCCGGTGCGTTATCGCGGCATGCTTGTGTCAACGATCATGGATGAATGGGAGAAGGAAGGAATCAAGCCCGGTCGCGGTAACGACCTTTTCCGCGTCGACGGCATCAAGGCATGGGCAGACGGGTCCAATCAGGCGCAGACTGGCTATCAGCGCGAGAATTATCTGGGCACCGATGCGCGTGGCGCGTTGAACTACAGCCTTGAGCAGGTAACCGATGTCATCCGCCGGGCGCATGAAGGCGGCTGGCAGGTTGGCGTCCACGCCAATGGCGATGCGGCAATCGATATGGTTCTGGATGCCTACGAGGCCGTGCTCGGAAAGACCTCGAACAGCGATCTGCGTCATCGCATCGAGCATTGCAGCGTTTTCCATCCGGAACAAATGGTGCGCATGAAGGATATGGGCGTTTCGCCGTCTTTCCTGATCGGCCATGTGCGCTGGTGGGGCAAGGCATTCCGCGACCGTCTTCTGGGACCGGAGCGTGCGCGCTTCTATGATCCATGTGCGTCGGCGCTGGCGGCGGGTCTCAAGATCTCCCTCCATTCCGACTGGAACGTGACGCCGATCGAGCCGCTGCGTTATGTCGAGGATGCCGTCACCCGCGTAATGAATGAAGGTGGCGACGTGTTCTTCCCCGAAGAGCGCATTCCGGTGGATGCAGCGCTGCGCGCCGTCACCATTGATGCGGCCTGGCAGTGCCACATGGAAGACCAGATCGGCTCGCTGGAAACCGGAAAGTTCGCTGACTTCGCCATTCTGGAAGAAGATCCGACCACGCCGGATGTGAAGATCGGCAAGATCAAGGTCAGCGAAACGTGGATGGATGGCACCAAACGTTATTCGGCCTGACCGGAAAATCCGGCGACGGTTTTCATGCCGTCGCCGGGTTGGTTTGGTCATAGAATATCGGCGGCGCGGTGATCTTTATCGACGCCGTCGATCAGAAACACCTCTCCTTCCGATCCTTGCCTGCGGCATTCGATAATCGCCTGATAGGCGGGCGAGGCATACCAGTTGCGCGCCGTCGTGAGATCTGGAAAAGCGATGACGATCAGATCGTTCGGCGATAGGCCTTCCAGTTCATCCTTCGGTCCACCGTGAATGATGAAGTGTCCGTCGAAGGGCGCCAGAGTTCCATCGATGGCTTTCAGATAATCGACAATTCCTTGATTGACCCTGACATTGCGAAGCTGTGCGATTGCATAAGCGGTCATTTGGCATCTCCGTTCGATCAGAATGCAGCTTGAAGCGTACGGGAGGCGCGAACCTCGAACCCGGTAAGCGCTGTCACTGCCGCCGCCTGACCAACGAGAAAGATCCAGCCTAACAGATTGGGGATAATCATCCCCGCAACAGGCAGGAAAAGGCTGGCTGCTACCCATGCGCCATTGCCGAGAATGATGAAGTTCACCGCCCATGCCGGTGGACTTGCGCTCTGCGATACCCAGGCCATGAAGGCCGCTGTCGGCAGCAGCAGTACGCCTGCCCAGTAAAGCAACGACGCTGGAATTCCAGTCAGTTCGCCCATCGGTGCTGAGGCTGCGACAAGGGCGACACCCATCGCGGCGCAGGTGATGGCGTCGATGGCGACAAGTGGCTTGAGAGCAAATACGGTTTGTGCGGTTTTCATCCTATCGACCTTTCATTTTGGCGTCCCGTTCTTCGGGCTGGCTGCATATTTGCGCTGTTGCGTTATGGGGTCGATTACGTGAGAGGTAATTGTTGCTATGAATTTTGCGGCGCATTCCAGAATGCATCTGCCAGCCGTGACGCGCAGAAAAAATTGTCGGAGGGATCGGACTGCTTATGACCGAAACACAACAGACAGTCGGGTCGCTTCTCAGGGAATGGCGGCAGCTTCGCCGTTTCAGCCAGCTCTCCTTGGCGATGGAGGCCGAGATTTCGCAGCGTCATCTGAGTTTTCTGGAATCCGGGCGTTCGGCGCCAAGCCGCGACATGGTTCTGCGTCTGGTCGAGCATCTGAACGTACCGCTGCGGGAGCGCAACCGGATGCTGGTCGCCGCCGGATATGCCCCGGTTCATGGCGAGCGAGGGTTGGAAGCGCCGGAATTTGCCGCTGCGCGAAGCGTGATCGAAGCCCTGCTGCACGGACACAACCCGCATCCCGCCCTTGCTATCGACAGGCATTGGACCCTGCTTTTGGCGAACAAGGCGGTAGGTGTTCTGACCGAGGGCGTGGCAGACCATCTTCTGCAGGGGGAGGTGAATGCACTTCGCCTCAGCCTGCACCCGGAAGGGCTGGCGCCGCGCATCCTGAATTTCCGGCAATGGCGCAGCCATATTCTTGCGCGCCTTGCCCGCGATGCGGACAACTCCGCCGATCCGCGGCTGGCAGCACTTCTCGATGAGTTGAAATCTTATCCGGTCCCTCCGCGCGCGGCCTCTTCGGGCGGGGGAACTGTCACCGATAATCCGGTCGCCATTCCGCTCAGGATTGATAGCCGCGAAGGCCCGCTGGAGTTTTTGAGCGCGACGACGGTATTCGGCACCGCCGTCGATATCACGCTGTCGGAAGTGGTGATCGAAACCTTCTTCCCTGCCAATGAGGAAACGGCTGCCGCCATGCGGCGGCTCACCGTCGAGTCATAGTTTAAACTGCGCGGGTCAGGCCGCCATCCACGCGCAGGTTCTGGCCCGTGATATAGGCGGCGCCATCCGATGCGAGGAAGGCGATCGTCGCGGCAATTTCCTCGCTCGTGCCATAGCGCTGCATCGGAACACTTGCCCGGCGCTCTTCCACCTTCGGCAGGCTGTCGATCCAGCCCGGAAGAACATTGTTCATGCGGATATTATCGGCTGCATAGGTGTCGGCGAAAATCTTGGTGAAAGAGGCTAGCCCTGCGCGGAACACCGCCGAAGTCGGGAACATGGCGCTCGGCTCGAATGCCCATGCGGTCGAGATATTGATAATGACGCCCGACTTCTGCTTCTGCATCGTCGGCACAACGAGACGGGACGGGCGAACCGCATTCAGGAAATAGGTATCCATCCCCTTGTGCCAGTCTTCATCGGTGATTTCGAGAATCGGCGCGCGCGGGCCGTGGCCTGCGCTGTTCACCAGCACGTCGATACGGCCCCATTTTGCCAGAACCGCGTCCACAAGGCGCTTCAGATCGTCATTCGACTGGTTCGAACCGGTGATGCCGATGCCGCCCAGTTCCTCGGCCAGTGCTTCGCCCTTGCCGGAGGATGAGAGGATTGCAACCTTGAAACCGTCCTGCGCCAGTCTGCGCGCGGCGGCGGCGCCCATGCCGCTTCCGCCGGCCGTTACAATCGCTACTTTTTCTATTGTCATGATGCGTTCCTTTTTTCAGAGTGTTGCGCCAGGCGGCAACTATCGACGGCCATTTTTTGACGTTATAGCGGAAATCCACTATCCTTACGAACGAGAATGCGTAACACCAATCAGTAGAAAATCTATCGAGTTCGATTTATGAAAAGACTTCCCTCGCTCAACGGTCTGCGTGTGTTTGAAGTCGTCACGCGGCATTTGAATTTCCGGCTGGCGGCGGAAGAACTTGGCGTGACGCAGGCGGCGGTGGCCCAACAGATACGCGGGCTTGAAGCAGAGCTTGGACTGAAACTCTTCGAACGCCAACCCCGTACGCTGGTCATGACCGAACCGGCCCGTGCATATATTGCCAATGTGCGGCGCGCGTTCGACCTGCTTTCGGAGGCGACCGAAATGCTGCGGCCTGAACCGCAGCATCTGACGATCAGCGTGACGCCAACCTTCGCATCGAAATGGCTGATCCCGCGATTGGCGGAGTTCACGCGTGCACATCCTGATATAGAATTGCGCATTGTCGCCAGCGACAAGGTCGCAAATTTCCAGACCGATGCCGTCGATCTGGCGGTGCGTTACGGCGAGCCGCCTTTCGGTCCGGGGCTGAATGCGGAGCTGCTTTTCGAGCATGTGATCGTCGCCGTTGCAAGCCCGGTGCTGGTCGAAAGGCTTGGCGATCCGGTGATGCCGGAAAATCTGGAGCACTATCCGCTGCTGCACGATGGGCATAATTTCTGGCCGCGCTATCTGGAAAAGGCTTTTCCGGGCGGCGTGTCGACTTCGCCAAAGAATATTCGCTTCAACCAGACGTCACTTGCCATCGACGCGGCGATTGCCGGGCAGGGGCTGGCACTGGCAAGCCGTTTCTTCGTGGAGAAGGAAGTTGCCGCAGGCAGCCTCGTTCAGCCGCTGGCCACAGAGTTGCGGGTGGGCGCAGATTTCTATGCGGTTTCCCTTCGAAAGCCGCGCCATCCGGAATCGGTCGATGCCGTCAAAGCCTGGTTAAAAAGCGCGTCCCTAAAAGTGTGAAACGGTTTTCGGACAAGATGCGCGTAAATGTGAAAAGGCGCATCAGGTTGACGGCTCAAGGACTTTCATCTGAGTCTTTTGACTGCGGGTTGGTATGGTGATGCAGATAAGGCAGATGACGACCAGAAGAACACCAAACCAGCCGAGGGCGGAAAGGCGCTCGCCGACAATCACCACCGCGAAAAACGCGGCGACAACCGGTTCGAACAGCGTGATCGTCGTCGCCACGCTTGTTTCAACACGGCTCAACCCGTAGCCGAAACAGACATAGCCGAGGAACATTGGCACGAAGGCCATGTATAGACCCACAGCCGCATTGTTCCATGAGGCGAGAAACGGCCCACCGGTTGCGATCAGAACCGGCATCAGCAGAAGACCGCCTATGCCGAACGTCGCGCCCATTGCAGTTGTCGATGATATGCCGCCCTGCATGAGCTGGCGCGCGCATGAGGAATAAAGCGCATAAGTGAAGCCTGCCACCAACCCGACCAGTGCGCCCATGAGCGTGGAGCCTTCTGCAGACGCAGCATGGCCGCCGCCGTCCTCCGACATGCTGAGCAGGACCATGCCGACAATGCCGACCGTGGCACCTGCCAGCCAGCGCAAAGAAGGGCGAAAGCCGCTTTGCCGATACTCGATGCATGCTGACAGAAGCGGGGCGGAACCGAGCGAAATGACCGTTCCGATGGTTACGCCAGCCATCCGCATGGACCCACAGAAGGCAAGGGGATAAATCGCGACGCAGACCGCGCCCAGTATGAGGATGCGCCATCGATCGGCAAGTGCCTTTCGCGAGGCAATCAGCCCGCGCCAGGCGATTGCGGCTTGCGCCAGTCCGCCAAGGCCCATGGCCGCAGCGCCGATCGCAGCCGCGCCGACCTCGGGCGCGAAGGTTGCGGCGGTGCCGGTCGTGCCCCAGATGGTGGAAGCGACGATGATGGCCGTCACTCCCAGAAGATAGCTTTTCGATGATTGCATTTTATACTGGTTTCAAAATGGTCGCGACCATCGCCTTGGCTTCGCCAAGACGCGCACTGTTGCCTTCAAGGCCAGCCCGCATGATCGCTCCTTCGAGAATGAAGGAGAGCTGCACGGCCAGTTGGCTGACCCGAGGCGGATCGTCGGGGATCAGGCCGGTGAGATGTGTCACAAGCAGGCCTTCGACCTCTTCCTTGTGTTTTCTCACCGCCTCGCGGCCCGGATCGCCAGCGGGCAGCTCTGCTGCCGCATTCAGCAGGCCGCAACCGCGAAATCCATGTTCATAGGCAAACTCCGCGTGGTCGCGATAAGCGTCGAAGACCGCCAGTATCCCGTTCATCGGGGTGGATGCCTTTTCCATGCGCTTTTCATAGAGGCCCAGCCATTCGGCATGACGATGCTCCAGATAGGTGGCCACCAGTTCCGCCTTGGATGCGAAGTTGTTGTAGAGGCTCTGCTTTGCCACGCCCGCACGCTGGATGATCGCGTCGATCCCGGTCGCCGAAATGCCTTCGTCGTAAAACAGTTCCGCCGCCGCTGCTAAAAGCCGCTCGCGTGCCGGTCTTGAACTTGGAGCCGCGGGATCGCTCATCACATTTGTTCCATCTATTAGGTAGACCAGTCTACCTAATGAAAAGGCGGAGTCAATCATCATTCTCGTGCGCCGACGGTTTTAACCCCTTGTCCCTAGGGAGAGATTCACGTATCCGCTTAATTAGGCAGATGGAACGGGAGGTCGTCCGGTGCCGCAGAGAATTTCCCCCCTTGCGCCTTTCCAATACAAAACATTTCGGGCGCTCTGGTCAGCTACATTGGTTTCCAACCTTGGCGGTCTGGTGCAGACGGTCGGTGCTGGCTGGATGATGGCAACCATCGCCCATTCGGACGATATGGTTGCACTTGTGCAGGCTTCGACAACCCTGCCTGTGATGATCTTTTCAGTTGCTGCAGGCGCATTGGCCGATAATTTCGACCGCCGCCGCATCATGCTGACCGCGCAGGTTTTGCTCCTGATCATTTCGGTCGCGCTGGCGGCTTTTGCCTATCTTGGCATTCTCACGCCGTGGATGCTGCTCAGCTTCACCTTCCTGATCGGTTGCGGCGGGGCGTTGCACAATCCGTCCTGGCAGGCTTCGATGGGGGATATCGTTCCCCGCACCGATCTGCCCGCAGCCGTGGCGCTCAACAGCATGAGCTTTAATCTCATGCGCAGCATCGGTCCTGCCATCGGCGGTATCATCGTTGCGGCGGCGGGTGCTGCTTTTGCCTTCATTTTCAATGCGTTCAGCTATTGCGCGCTCATTCTGGCGCTGTGGCGGTGGAAGCCGGAAACGGTCAAATCCACCCTGCCGCGTGAAACGCTGGGACCGGCCATGGTGGCGGGGCTGCGTTATGTCGCCATGTCGCCGAACCTCCTGAAAGTGATGTTCCGGGGCTTTCTGTTCGGCCTGTCCGCGATTGTCATTCTGGCGCTTTTGCCGCTCGTCGCGCGCGATCTCGTCCACGGAACAGCGCTTATCTACGGTATCATGCTGGGTTTCTTCGGACTTGGCGCTATTGGCGGCGCGTTGCTCAGCGCGCGGCTTCGTGAGCTTCTCGGCAATGAGTGGCTGGTGCGTGGTGCTTTTGTCGCCTTTGCAATCAGCTGCGCCTTGCTGTCGATCAGCCGGAACATGTGGCTGAGCTGTATTTTCCTGCTGCCTGCCGGTGTTTCCTGGGTTCTTGCGCTGTCGCTGTTCAACGTCACCGTGCAGCTTTCCACGCCGCGCTGGGTGGTGGGGCGTGCTCTGGCACTTTATCAGACCGCAACCTTTGGCGGGATGGCGGCGGGTAGCTGGCTTTGGGGTGCGGTCGCTGACGAATATGGCGTGCCGGGCGCGCTTCTGGCCGCCGCGGTCGTATTGATGTTCGGAGCGCTGATTGGTCTCCTCCTTCCGCAGCCCGAGTTTGAATCCCTCAATCTTGATCCGCTCAACCGTTTCAGCGAGCCGCAGCTTCGGCTGGATCTGCGTTCGCGTAGTGGTCCGATCATGATCATGGTCGATTACAAGATCGCACAGGAAGATGTTCCGTCGTTCCTTTCCGCCATGGCCTTGCGCCGCCGTATGCGTATCCGCGACGGTGCCCGGCAATGGGTGCTGCTGCGCGATCTGGAGAACCCGGAAACCTGGACGGAAAGTTATCATGTGCCGACCTGGGTTGAGTATGTCCGTCACAACCAGCGCCGGACTCAGGCCGACGCCGAAGTGTCGGAACGGCTGCTTGCCTTGCACAAGGGAGACAAGCCGCCGCTCGTCCATCGCATGATCGAAAGACAGACTGTTCCGGTGCATGACGACACGCCGCTCAAAGCACATCTCGACCTGCATTGAGCAGCTGATTTTAAATTAAGGCAAAACCAGGATTTGATCCTGTTCGACGCTTAAATGGCATTTATGTGAGAAAAACTTTCGCATTTCACACGGAATTTTGTGGCGACGGACGGACAAAAATAAGGTGAAATAAAGGCTAGAAGCCCAGGCGCTCGCGTAGTGCCTTTCGATAGGACCGTGAGACAGGCCATGACTGATCGATGCCGCGCATCCTGACCAGCCATTTGTCGAGCATACTTCTGTCTATGTCCGAGACGTGCAGGACGTTTATGAATGTGGTGCGGTGAATACGAAAAAAGACGCTTGCCGGAAGAATGCCTGCCCATATGCCAAGCGGTCGGGAATCGAGAACCATGGAACCGTCGCTGAGCCAGATTTCGCTGTAATTGCCTGCCGAACGGACCCCAATGATTTCCTCCGGGGAAATCCCGCGCATTACCCCGCGTTTGCTGACGTAGATTAGCGATGTGGGGTCCGGCTCTTCATCTGAAACAGGCTCATTATCTGGTATGGAATATTTCGCCTGCGCGATCAGGCTGGCGCAGTGAAACATGGCTTTGATTTCCGCGCGTGACCAGCGTCTTGTGCCCTTGGTTGTATCGAAGCCGATAATTCCCCGCAGCCGGTCCTGGTAAAAGACCGGTATGCTCAGGATGCTCTGATTTCCCTGACGCAGGAACTCTGCCTGAATGGAGCGTGCGGTACGTGGCAAACCTCTGACATCGTGGACGGCAACGGCCTGTCCTTCGGTCAGATAACGGTGCAACCATGCAATCAATGTGGTGGGAGCTTCCTGAAGTTCGGAAATATAGGCCATGGTATCGCCGTTGCACCACTCATGGGTGTTTCGGAACCGCAAAAGATCGGGCGCATACTCGATCATCCAGGACCGGTCAGCTTGCGAAGCATTGCCGACGAAGGCAAGAAACTCGGAAATGGCGCTTTCTACGGGTTTCCGAAGCAGGTGCAGCGCGCAAACATAGGGCCAGTCGAGTGCGGGTGCTTCCGCGCACTCCTTCTCGGAATAAATCCGGTAGGCTCCAACAGCGCTGTCCAAGCCGCCTCCCAAAATGTTGCGTGATCGAAATCCGTCGTCTCGTAGTAGTCGGACAGTATATTGAATATAATCTATCGCTATTTGCAATAGAAATCATGCGCTTAATGCAACCGCTTTATCGGACGATTTGCCTATTCGTACAGGGGAATGATCCGGAATGGGGCGGTTCAAGGCGCATATATCGGCCCAAAGCCCCGGAAAGCCTCGGTATGTGTGGTGATAGCATAATCATACCGAGGCTGCGCATTTGCCTGATTCCGCCGAAGCGGTGCGCCGGATCAGATTAGTGATCAATGCGACAGAAAGAAGTCTTACTTTATTACCCTTGGGAATGGCTGTGGATCAATTAATTTGAACCCAAATTGTTTTCATACCGCATGTATTTTATTTCAAATACTTCGCGCGGCCATGCCCTCGATTTCGACCTTCAACTCCGGTCGTGCCAATCCGGCGACATAAACGAGAGTTGTCGGCGGAAGGCTACTGCCCAGAATTGTGGTGCGGATGTTTTTGGCGTGTTCCGGGTCGAGCCGGTCCACCAGAAAAATGTTGAGCTTGATAAGGCTCGCCGCCGTGAGACCTTGACTGGCAAGGATGTCCACGATGTTGCGCAGCGCCCATTCATATTGTTTTTCGGGTTCTTCAGGAATCGTGCGATCGCGACCCATACCGACTTGACCGGCGATGACCAGAAGCTCTGCACCGGTAGGTATGATCGCCAGATGCGAATAGGCAGCTATCGGGGGCGCGACATTTTCAGGGTTGAGAATGCGAACAGCCTGTCGGGTTTCTTCTGCCAAAACTGCCTCTATCTCCAGAGAACATTCAGGCCCGAAACCGGTCCGGGCCCTACTTGTCGGTTCAGCCGATATCTTCGACCTGATCAAGATACTGGCCATATCCCTCCGCTTCCATCCGGTCTTTCGGAACGAAACGCAGCGATGCCGAATTGATGCAATAGCGAAGGCCGCCGCGATCTACCGGGCCGTCGGGGAAGACATGTCCCAGATGGCTATCGCCATGCGTCGAACGCACTTCCGTACGCACCATGCCATGCGAGATATCGTTCAGTTCCGCAACATTCGAGGGTTCAATCGGCTTGGTGAAGCTGGGCCATCCGCAATGGGACTCATACTTGTCGGCGGAAGCGAAAAGTGGTTCACCGGAGACGATATCAACATAGATACCCGGCTCCTTGTTATAGAGATATTCGCCGGTTCCGGGGCGCTCGGTGCCGCTTTCCTGCGTGACGCGGTATTGCTCCGGCGTGAGCTTCGCAATCGCTTCCGGGGTCTTGCTGTAGGTCATTTTTTGCGCTCCCTTGATATGTGCCCTGAATCTAGGATGAAGGGAGCAACTATTCCAGTCCATCGCCAATGACGAACTGTTGAAGAATGAATTTGCGTATGTCGGAAATCCTCAACCCGTGGACCTGTCACTCACCGGCTGATCCGAACACGCGGGAAGATTTCCATGGTCAGGTAGTGCTCGTCAAAGCTTGAGATATGAACGAGCGCCGATCGGTTGAGAAACTCGACCTCATTGTTGCGGAAAACCAGAAGGTCGTCCTCGCGCAGTTCGCGCAGCATTCGATTGATATGGATCGGGGTGAGCCCGAGCGCATCTGCGAGTTCGCTCTGTGTCAACGGACAGAAAAAGCTGTTTTCGTCACCCGTTCCATTGATCCGGGCCCTGTGACCGAGTTCGAGCAGAAGATGCGCAATTCGTACAAGCGCACTGCGGCGACCAATACTGATGAGATGTTCGATCAATATTGCCCGCTGTCGTGCCATGAGTTCCATGAATGTCATGGCAAGGCGCGGCGATTTGAGCAGGCTTTCGGTGAGGTGGTCGAGGGAAATCTCGAGTACCGAGAGTTCCGTAACCGAAATCAGGGTGTAGTAGTTGAAACCCAGCCCGGTTCGGAAACCCAGAAAATCGCCTTTCATGGGAAAGTCCAGAATCTGGCGGTCGCCATCAGGAAGGTCGCGATAGATGCAACCCCAGCCGCTCTTTATAATATGAACCGAGTTGGCCCAGTCTCCCTGGCTGCTGACTACTGTATGCGAGGCATAGCTTTTTGAGGAAATTGGCAGGGCGCCGAGCACGCTGAGATCGCTTTCGTCGAAGACCGCACCAATGGGTGCGCTCTCCAGAAAATGGCGCAGCGTTTTAGCGTCGTCGGCATTTACCACCATATAGCCTACCTGCTGTTTTGCCCAGTAAAGGAGAAGATGCGTTGTAAGTCTGACGTCCCCGCGTTTCGTTTTCCCTGCTCGTCCCGGAGAGGCTGGGTCTGTGATGAGTTTCAGCGAGGGCATTTGTTTTGGCAAGGTAGTAATTTCTACCACTAATTGGGTATATATCTTCGCTTCGCCTAAACCATATTCTGCTGAAGCCATTAATCTAGGTTAATGACACTAAACGAATTTTGGGGCAGTCTTTTCGTCAAATTAAGAACAAAAACAAGAATTGCTTCCGGGGTTTTGTCTAAATCTCATGAAGATAAATAGAACAGGCAGAGGATGCGCTTACTTGATTGTGATGTGCAAACAATGGGGTCGTGCGCATAAGTCAAACTAGAGGGCGATCAAATGAACATTTCTCCACAATTCAGTAACAGGACGAGTGAGTTAAAGAATAACGGCTTCGTTGCATCGAAGGATGCCTCTTTCAAGCCTGAACAGCCGAACGACAGCATGTTGCCGCTACTGGTCATTATAGACAACCGTGCGTTGGATCGCGAATGCCTCGCACATGGACTGACGAACCACAGTATCGAAATGTCGATCGCCACATTCAGCTCGTTCGAACAGTGGCAGCATCAGCGTAGGGGCCGCACGGCGGGCGCAGTGCTCTTCAATATCGGCGGTCAGAAGGTCTCGGACCCGGCTGTCGGAAATTATCTCAATCGCATCGTCACCGATTGCGCTCCGGCGCCTGTCATTCTTTTGGCGGACAAGGAAGAAATCTCTCAGGTTCTCAAAGCGCTCGACCATGGCGTGAAGGGATATATCCCGACATCGGTCAATGTGAATGTCTGCGTTGAAGCATTGCGTCTTGCGATGGCAGGTGGAACCTTCGTTCCGGCCAGCAGCGTGCTTGCTCTCCGTCACGCAACAGATCCAAATTCGCAGCGACTGCAGCCTCTCGGCGGAATGTTCACCCAGCGTCAGGCCGAAGTGGTCAATGCGCTGCGCCGGGGCAAGGCGAACAAGATCATCGCCTATGAACTGAAGCTGCGTGAAAGCACTGTGAAGGTTCATATCCGCAACATCATGAAGAAGCTGAAGGCGTCCAACCGAACCGAGGTGGCCTGCATTATCAACGAGATGTTTCCGTCGGAAACATCGTTTTCCGATTTGCAGTAGGACTTGGCTGGCGTTAGAGCGAATTTCATTCCGGTTGGATCAGATCGACACCATAACTGCTTATATTATAAGCATAATCTTATCGATCTTCGCTTCGCTCCGGTCGGATTATGCTCTAGCGGGCGGCACCCAGTGGGTGGGTTGAACTCTTCCGTGAAGGAGAATTTTGGTGATTATCTCCGACGTTTCATCAGGAAGCGGGCGGCAGCCGGTGGCTGACCTGCTCGATATTATAAAACGTAGAAGAATAATGCTTGTCGTGCCGGTGCTTGCGGGCATCGGCGTCGGCTTTGCCGGCTATCTTACAGCACCGGTCAGGTATGTGTCGGAGTCGGTACTGGTGCTGGATATGCGGCGATTGCATGGGCCTGTCCGCAGCCCTCACAAGCCTTGCCAAGGATTTCGAGGCGCAGTCCGGCA
>WPCJ01289608.1_pt1 | contig 22822 bp, 21 predicted proteins | sample 5399831 | NCBI WGS metagenome assembly WPCJ01 (sample SAMN12869470, study PRJNA574797) | sludge metagenome | isolation source: wastewater treatment of pH10 | place: China:Beijing | collected 2019-05-20 | reverse complement strand
CCGATCCCGGAACCGGTCGCCTGCCGCCGAGGCTGCGGGTTTGCAGGCCCGCAGCCTCGCTGCTCAACCTACCCCATATCGATCAAACAATCCCGGAAGCCGGCTGCAGCGAAGCGGGGGTAGGTTCATTCCGGAACCTTGAGACGTTACCGCATGGATCATGACTTCCGGCCGGCGACGCTCGTCTTGGTCGGGATGACGAAATGACAAGCGCTTTCAGGCCCACCCGTCAAATCTGAACACTGCCCTTTGTGGGGAGGGGACGGGGATGGGTAATGCCGGATGCGATGACCCTGCGGTCGCGCGAATCGAAAAGCCGACCGGAGGTCGAGCCGGTCGGCTTTCTGATTTGTGCTGAAACGGGCCCTGGCCGGTCGGTCAGGCGAAGGTCCCGTGGCAATGCTTGTACTTCTTGCCTGAGCCGCAAGGGCAGGGCTCGTTGCGGCTGACCTTGCCCCATGTCGCCGGGTTGGCTGGGTCGCGGTCCTCGGGGGCGACGACCGACGTCGCCTCGGACCGGACGAGAACCGCCGAATCGCCGAAATCGTCCTCGCCGGTGGTGGCGTCGATATGCTGGCCGTGCACCTCGGGTGCCTGCGGGGGCGGGGCGTCGGCCGCCTGCCGGACCAGCTCGACGCGCATGAGCTGCGCGGTGACGGCCTGGCGCAGGTTGCCGAGCATGGCCTGGAACAGCTCGAAAGCCTCGCCCTTGTACTCCTGCAACGGATCGCGCTGGGCGTAGCCGCGGAAGCCGATCACCGAGCGCAGATGGTCGAGATTGACGATGTGCTCGCGCCACAGGTGGTCGAGCGTCTGCAGGACGATCGAGCGCTCGACATAGTTCATCACGTCGGGGCCGAAGCGCTCGGCGCGGTCCTTGGCGGCGGCGTCGACAGCCTCGGTGATGCGCTGGCGAATGTCTTCCTCGGCGATGCCCTCTTCCTTGGCCCAGTCCTCGACCGGCAGGTCGAGGTTGAGATACTGGGCGATCTCGGCCCTCAGGCCGGCCAGGTCCCATTGCTCGGGATAGGCATTCTCGGGAATGGCCTTGCTGACGATCTCCTCGATGACGCCCGTGCGCATCTCGGCAATGGTTTCGCCGAGGCCCTCGCCGTCCATCAGTTCGAGCCGCTGCTCGAACACCACCTTGCGCTGGTCGTTGGCGACGTCGTCATATTTCAGGAGGTTCTTGCGGATGTCGAAGTTGCGGGCCTCGACCTTGGTCTGGGCCTTTTCCAGCGCCTTGTTGATCCAGGGATGGATAATGGCCTCGCCTTCCTTCAGGCCGAGCTTCTGGAGCATGCCGTCCATGCGCTCGGAGCCGAAGATGCGCATCAGGTCGTCCTGAAGCGAGAGGTAGAACTTGGAACGGCCCGGGTCGCCCTGACGGCCGGAGCGGCCGCGCAACTGGTTGTCGATGCGGCGCGATTCGTGGCGTTCGGTGGCCAGAACGTAGAGGCCGCCGGCGGCCAGCGCCTGTTCCTTCAGCCGTGCCACGTCCTCGCGGATGGCCTTCTCGCGCGCCTCGCGCTCGGGCCCTTCGGGAACATCGGCCAGCTCTTCCTCGATGCGCATGTCGGCATTGCCGCCGAGCTGGATGTCGGTGCCGCGGCCGGCCATGTTGGTGGCGATGGTGACGGCGCCGGGCTTACCCGCCTGGGCGACGATGGCCGCCTCGCGCTCATGGTGACGGGCGTTGAGGACCTCGAAATCCTTCAGCCCTTCCTTCTTCAGCCGGTCGGCCAGATATTCGGATTTCTCGATCGAGGTGGTGCCGACCAGGATCGGCTGGCCCTTGGCCCGCGCGTCCTTGATCTCCTGGACGATGGCCTTGTACTTCTCCTCGACCGTGCGGTAGACCTCGTCGTCCTCGTCGATGCGCTGCACGGGCAGGTTGGTCGGGATTTCGGTGACTTCCAGCCCGTAGATGTTGCCGAACTCCTCGGCCTCGGTCAGCGCCGTGCCGGTCATGCCGGACAGCTTCTCGTACATGCGGAAGTAGTTCTGGAAGGTGACGGAGGCCAGCGTCTGGTTCTCCGGCTGGATCTGGACGTGCTCTTTGGCCTCCAGCGCCTGGTGCAGGCCTTCCGAATAGCGGCGGCCGGGCATCATGCGGCCGGTGAACTCGTCGATGATGACGATCTCGCCGTCCCGCACGATATAGTCCTTGTCGCGCTGGAACAGGCTGTGGGCCTTCAGCGCGTTGTTGACGTGGTGGACCATGGCGACGTTCTCGACGTCGTAGAGCGACTCGCCCTTGAGCAGGCCGGCGGCGCGCAGCATGCCCTCCAGCTTCTCGGTGCCGTCCTCGGTGAAGATGGCGGTCTTCTGCTTCTCGTCGACCTCGTAGTCTTCCGGCTTGAGCTGGATGATGAAGGTGTCGACGGTGTTGTACATCTCCGAACGGTCCTCGAGCGGACCGGAGATGATGAGCGGCGTGCGCGCCTCGTCGATCAGGATGGAGTCCACCTCGTCGACGATGGCGTAGTGGTGGCCGCGCTGGACCATCTGGGCGCGCTCATATTTCATGTTGTCGCGCAGATAGTCGAAGCCGAGCTCGTTGTTGGTGGCATAGGTGACGTCGCAGGCATAGGCCGCGCGCCGTTCCTCGTCCGACAGGCCGTGCACGATGACGCCGACCGTGAGGCCGAGGAAGCGGTGGAGCCGGCCCATCCAGTTGGCGTCGCGCGAGGCGAGGTAGTCGTTGACGGTCACGATATGCACGCCCTTGCCGGCAAGGGCGTTGAGATAGGTCGGCAAGGTGGCGACCAGCGTCTTGCCCTCGCCGGTGCGCATCTCGGCTATGCCGCCATTGTGCAGCACCATGCCGCCGATCATCTGCACGTCGAAGGGGCGCATGCCGAGCACGCGCCGGGATGCCTCGCGCACGGTGGCGAAGGCGGGAACCAGAAGGTCGTCGAGGGTCGCCCCGTCGGCAAGCTGCTTGCGGAATTCGTCGGTGCGGGCCCTGAGCTGATCGTCGGAAAGCGCCTTGAGTTCCTCCTCCAGGGCGGCTATCGCCGCCACGCGGGACCGGGTCGCCTTGATGCGCCGATCGTTTGAGGAGCCGAAGATCTTACGGGCGAAACCGCCAAGACTGACCATGAAATGGTCCTTTCGATTGCAATCCTGAATAGTTCGGCAGGTGCCGGATTGCCCGTCATACCCGCCTTTGCGCGTAGGCAATACCATAAACCGCCCGGAAAACGGTTATGGACGCAAAGTCGTGGGACAGATAAGAGTGGCCACCACCGATGTCAACGGCGCTCTTTTTCACGGGAATGCGCGGAATTCTGCCACATTTTCGCTGACTGAAAGTGCTTAACCTGTCCGCAATCTCCACCGGAGTTTCTTTCATGTCATTTTCGTACCGACGCGTTACGCTCGCCGGCCTTGGCCTTGCCGTGAGCCTTTCGGCTCTGGCGGTGGCGCCGCTGGCGGCCCAGGAGCAGGCGCCTGCCGCCCAGGCGACCGAGGCCGCCAAGCCGGTCGATCCCAAGGCCGTGGTGGCGACGGTCGACGGACAGCCGATCACCGAGGCCGATCTGGAGCTGGCGCAGAGCGAACTGGCGCAGCAGTTCGCGCAGTTGCCCGAGGCGCAGCGCCGGGCCGCGGCCCTTTCCGCCGCCATCGAGGTCAAGGTCCTGTCCAACAAGGCGGTCGCCGAGGGTCTTGACAAGGACGAGGACTTCCAGCGCCGTGCCGCCTTCCTCCAGCAGCGCGCCCTTCATGGCGAGCTCGTCGAGAAGGAAGTCGTGGGCAAGATCACCGACGAGGAGATCCGCGCCCGTTACGACAAGGAAATCGCGGCCGCCCCGCCGGTCAACGAGGTCCATGCCCGTCACATCCTGGTGAAGACCAAGGAAGAGGCCGACAAGATCGTCAAGGAACTCGACGGCGGCGCCGACTTCGAGAAGCTGGCCAACGAGAACACCACCGATCCGAGCGGCAAGACCAGCGGCGGCGATCTCGGCTATTTCGGCCCCGGCCAGATGGTGCCGGAATTCGAGAAGGCGGCCTTCGCCCTCGACGTCGGCAGCTACGGCAAGGAGCCGGTGCAGACGCAGTTCGGCTGGCACGTCATCAAGGTCGAGGACAAGCGCGCCAAGCAGCCGCCGGCCTTCGACGCGGTCAAGGAGCAGGTCAAGCAGTTGCTGATCCGCGACAAGTACTTCGCCGTGGTCAAGGACGCTCGCGCCGCCGCCAAGGTCGAGATCCCGGATGCCGATCTGAAGAAGGCCGTGGAAAGCGCCGACGGCGAATAAGCCGCCTTTGCAGGCTGAATGAACCAAACAGAGGCCGGTCCCCGCGACCGGCCTTTTGCATTGGAGCCGCCTTGCCGGCCTTCAAACGCCTTGCGTGACGCCGCGCTATGGGGCAAATCCTCCCCCATTCGACCCTTCATCCAGCCGAGGCCACATGTCCGCCGCCGTTTCTCCTCTCGCTCCCAGGAAATACCCGAAAATGCCGGCCATCGAGGGCGTGCGCATGGCGACCGCCGAGGCCGGGATCAAGTACAAGGGGCGCACCGACCTCCTGGCCATGGTCTTCGATCCGGGCACCGCGGTGGCGGGCGTGTTCACGCGCTCCAAATGCCCGTCGGCGCCGGTCGATTTCTGTCGTGAGAACCTTTCCGGCGGCAAGGCGCGGGTGCTCATCGTCAATTCCGGCAACGCCAATGCCTTCACCGGCAAGAAGGGCCGCGAGGCCACGTCGATGACCGGCAAGGCGGCGGCCAAGGCGGCCTCCTGCACGGAAGGCGAAGTGTTCCTGGCTTCCACCGGCGTCATCGGCGAGCCGCTCGACGCCGGCAGGTTCAGCCATCTGCTGGAGGGGCTGGTGCGGGATGCGCGTCCGGACCTGTGGAAGGAAGCGGCCAGCGCCATCATGACCACCGACACCTATCCCAAGGTGGCGACGGCGACGGTGAAGCTCGGCGAGGCGGACGTGACCATCAACGGCATCGCCAAGGGGGCGGGCATGATCGCCCCGGACATGGCCACCATGCTCTCCTTCGTTGCCACCGATGCGCCGATCGCCGCGCCGGTTCTGCAGGTGCTGCTGTCCGGCGGAACGGCCAAGACCTTCAATGCGGTGACGGTCGATTCCGACACCTCGACCAGCGACACGCTGCTGCTGTTCGCCACCGGCGCGGCAGCAAAGCGCGGCGCGCCCGCCATCGACGATGCGAAGGACCCGCGCCTGTCGTCCTTCAAGCGGGCGCTGGGCAAGATCCTGAAGTCGCTGGCCCTGCAGGTGGTGCGGGACGGAGAGGGCGCGCGCAAGCAGATCGAGATCACCGTCGAGGGCGCCAAATCGGCGGGCTCGGCCAAGCGCATCGCGCTGTCCATCGCCAATTCGCCGCTGGTCAAGACCGCCGTCGCCGGCGAGGACGCCAACTGGGGCCGCGTGGTCATGGCCGTCGGCAAGGCCGGCGAGCCGGCCGACCGCGACCGCCTGTCGATCTGGTTCGGCGACAACCGCCTCGCCCATGAGGGTGAGCGGGACCCGTCCTACTCGGAGGAGGCGACCTCGGCCTACATGAAGCGCGACGAGATCGCCATCCGCGTCGATCTCGGCATCGGCCGGGGCAAGGCCACGGTATGGACCTGCGACCTGACCAAGGAATATGTTGCCATCAACGGGGATTACCGGAGCTGAGCGCCTTGATCCATCCGAGCGAGCGACTGGCCGCGGTGCGCCGCTACGAGGCGGCGGGGTTCCGCGCGTGGCCGGCCGCCGCCGTCCACTATGACGGCACCTGGGTGATCAGGCTCACCGCCGGCCATCCGGCCAAGCGGCTCAATTCCGTCAATCCGCTCGATCCCGGCGACGTCGCCAGCATCGCCGAGCGCGTCGGGCGCGCTGCTCGCCGCTTCGAGGCCTATGGCCGGCCGCTGACCTTTCGCGTGTCGCCGCTGTCCGGCCCGGAGCTTTCGGCCCATTTCGACGCCGAGGGCTGGTCGCGCTTCGACGAATCGCTGGTCATGCGCCTGCCCTTGGCCGAGGCCCCCGTCGATCAGGCCCTCGACCAGATACCGCTCAAGGATATCGGCCGCTTCGTCTCCGCCGCGCTCAAGGTGCAGGGCGCCGACCTTTCGCTGCGGGCGGGGCTCTCCGAACTGATCGGGGCGATCCAGCCGGAAACCGGGCTGTTCGCCATGGAGCGCGGGGACGAGCCCCTCGCCACCATGATCTGCGTGCATGACAGCGATCTTGTCGGCCTGTTCGAGGTGGCGACGCATGTGGCCGAACGGCGGCAGGGCCATGGCCGCAAGCTGCTCCTGTCGGCCCTCAAATGGGCGCGGCTGCGCGGCGCGCGCGAGGCCTGGCTGCAGGTCGAGGCGGCCAACGAACCGGCGCTGGCGCTCTATGGCTCGCTCGGCTTCACCGAGGTCTACCGCTACCATTACCGCCGCCCTCCCGGAGCCTGAACGCGTGACCGACAAGCCGAGACGTCTTTTGCTGGTCAGCGCCTGCGCGCTCGTCGATGCCGACGGGCGGGTGCTGATCGCCCAGCGGCCGGAAGGCAAGCAGCTTGCCGGCATGTGGGAATTTCCCGGCGGCAAGGTGGAGGCGGGCGAGACGCCGGAGGAATGCCTGGTGCGCGAACTGCGCGAGGAGCTCGGCATCGAGACGCAGATTCCCTGCCTTGCGCCGCTCACCTTCGCCAGCCACACCTATGAGGATTTCCACCTGCTGATGCCGCTCTATGTCTGCCGCCGCTTCACCGGCACGCCGCAGCCGCACGAGGCACAGGCCCTGAAGTGGGTGCGGCCGCGCCAGATGCGCGACTATCCCATGCCGCCGGCCGATGCGCCGCTGATCCCCTTCCTCATCGACCTGCTGTAGCGGCGATGCCGCTTTCCCGCCGTCTTCGTTAACGCAAGATTAAGCATGTCCTGAAAAACTGGACATGGCTCCGGGCCTGCAAGGGCCTGATCGGCCGGGGGCAATGTTCGGGGGAGGCCATTTTGAGTCTCGACAACGATTGGAAGCCGGCGCGCGCCCGGCGTGGCGGTCCTGCGACGCGGGCCGGGATGGGCATCTTGCGGATAACGCTGCTTTTCGGGTCCGCCATCGTGGCGCTCGCCCTGTTCGCCACCTCCTATCTCGCCGACCGCACGCCGGAGCAATGGTCGAGAACGGGGCAGGGCGGGCTCGACTTCATGTCCACCGGCTCGGTCTCGCGCGGCAGCACCTACACGCTGCGGCGCAGCGTGCTGCAAACCTCGCCCTCGGCGGTGTGCGTGCTGCGGGCGGACGGTTCGCAAAGCGGGGATTGCTGAGCGGTTAAGGCGGCTCCCCGGCGGCGGGATCGGGCCGCTTCACGAGCTGTTAAGCCTGTTGCGTTAACCTTCATTAATGCTTGGCGGCTAAGCCTGTGCCAAAGAAGGGAATTGGCACATGGCGAGACTGATCGGGCAATTCCTTGGCAATAGGCAGGGTACGGCAGCGATCGAATACGGGCTCATCGCAACGCTGATCTCGATTGCCATCGTCGTGGCTGTCGGCGGTGCCGCCGATCAGGTGGTGGCCTTGTGGGATTCCAACAACAGCCACATCGCCGAAGCCTTCGAATGACAAGCGCCGGCACTTCCTGACCGGGCATCGGACCGGTCAGGAAACCGGCTTCCCCTTCAGGCTCCGCTCTATTTGCCCTCGGCGCACTGGATGATGGCGGCGCGCAGTTCCTCCAGCCCCGCCGCTTTTTCCGACGAGGTGGCGAGCACGGCCGGAAACGCCGCCGGGCGCTTGCGGATTTTCGCCAGCGTTTCCTCGATCAGGCGCGGCACGCCGGCGGCCTTGATCTTGTCGGTCTTGGTCAGCACGATCTGGTAGGACACGGCCGCCTTGTCGAGCAGCGACAGCACCTCCTCGTCATTGGCCTTGATGCCGTGGCGGGCGTCGATCAGCACATAGACGCGCTTCAGGGTCACGCGTCCCTTCAGATAGTCGAAGACAAGCTTCGTCCACTCATCGACCTGCTCCTTGGGTGCCTGCGCATAGCCGTAGCCCGGCATGTCGACCAGTGCCAGCGGCGGCAGGTCGTCGCCCTTGCCGGAAAAGCCGTCGGGCACGAAATAGTTCAGCTCCTGCGTGCGGCCGGGGGTGTTGGAGGTGCGGGCAAGGCCCTTCCTGCCGACCAGCGCGTTGATGAGCGACGACTTGCCGACATTGGAGCGGCCGGCGAAGGCGATCTCGGGCGGACCCTCCGGCGGCAGGAATTTCATGGCCGGCACGCCCCGGATGAACACCCAGGGGCGGGTGAACAGGGCGATGTCGAGGCCGGAAGGCACGGGTTTGGCGGCGCTGGTCGGGGCGCTTGTCTGGTCGGGGCCGGTCATGAGGTGCCTTTCGCGATAGCCGGGCAGGGAGCCGCTTATAGGCGGCGCGGACGGGCGCGTCCAGAAAGGCATGAAGGCGGCCCGTCTTAGCCGGCGGGTGAAATTTCGATGTTCCCACAAGATTTTGGGATGAAGTTGCATCAAATATTGCGTTGCAGCAATATGTTGTTAACTTGGCCGCCCGACATTGATGGTCCGGCATAGCCGTCCTCATAGGTCGTAGCCAGTAAGGACCCTTGATGTTCTACCAGCTCTACGAACTGAACCATGCTGCATTGCAGCCCGCCCGGGCCTTTGCGGACGCCATGCGGGCGCTCTACTCCAACCCCCTCAATCCGTTCTCCGGCACCATGTGGGGGCGGTCCGTCGCCGCGACGGCGGAGCTGTTCGAGCGCACCACCCGTCACTACGGTAAGCCGGAATTCGGCATCCACGAGACGAAGGTGGACTGGACGAGCGTCGATGTCACGGAGAAGGTCGTCTGGTCGCGGCCCTTCTGCGATCTGCTGCGCTTCGAGCGGGACCTGCCGGCCGGGCGCCGCCCTGATCCCAAGATCCTGATGGTCGCGCCGATGTCGGGGCACTATGCGACGCTGCTGCGCGGGACGGTGGAAACCATGCTGCCGCACGCGGATGTGTACATCACCGACTGGATCGATGCGCGCATGGTGCCGGCCGCCGACGGCAGCTTCGATCTCGACGACTACATCGACTATGTCATCGACATGCTGCATTTCCTCGGGCCGGACACCCATGTCATGGCCGTCTGCCAGCCTTCGGTGCCGGTTCTGGCCGCCGTGGCGGTGATGGAACAGCGCGGCGACCCGCTCGCGCCGGCCTCGATGACGCTGATGGGCGGGCCGATCGACACCCGCCGCAGCCCGACCGCCGTCAACGTGCTGGCGCAGGAGAAGGGGCTCGACTGGTTCCGCGAGAACGTCATCATGGATGTGCCGTGGCCGGCGCCCGGTGTCGGGCGCCAGGTCTATCCGGGTTTCCTGCAACTGTCGGGCTTCATGAGCATGAATCTCGACCGCCACATCATCGCCCACAAGGATTTCTTCATGCACCTCGTCAAGAACGACGGGGACAGCGCCGAGAAGCACCGCGATTTCTATGACGAATATCTGGCCGTGATGGACCTGACGGCCGAATTCTACCTGCAGACGGTCGACACCGTCTTCATCCGCCACGCATTGCCGAAAGGCGAGTTGATGCATCGCGGCGTGCGGGTCGATCCGGCTGCGATACGCAATGTCGCGCTGCTCACGATCGAGGGCGAGAACGACGACATTTCCGGCCTCGGCCAGACCCGGGCCGCGCACGATTTGTGCGTGAACCTGCCGGCCGCCAAGCAGGCGCACTACATGCAGCCGCGTGTCGGCCACTACGGCGTGTTCAACGGATCGCGCTTCCGGGCCGAAATCGCCCCGCGCATCCTCGATTTCATCGCCAGCAACCGCAAGGCCGACGCCGCTGCGAAGCCGCGCCTGGTGCGCTCCGACCGTTCCTGACCCGTCGTCCCGACTGTTGCACATTCGCCGCGGTCGGACGCCGTCGGTAACCATGATGTGACGCAGGCCATCTCCCGAATTGACACGAAGTGTAAATCGCCGTTAACGTTTCGTTAACAAACAGGGGCGAGCGGGGACGATGACTTCCTCACCGGCTAGGCTGCGCTTGCGCGCCATCATCACAGGCATGACTGCGCTGGCGGCGCTGACCGCTGGCGTGCCCGCAGCGCTTGCGGGGCCGATGGCCACGGGCGGGATCACCTCGCAGCCCATCGGTCACTATGAGTTCTGCAGGGCCAACCCCTCCGAATGCTCGGTTCGTCCCGTCGACAGGGGGCCGGTCAAGATGACGCCGGAACTGTGGCAGATGCTGGTGGAGGTTTCCGCCAAGGTCAACGCCGCCGTCAAGCCGATGAGCGACCTCGAGATCTACGGCAAGGACGAGGTCTGGACCTATCCCGACAAGGGCGTGGGCGACTGCGAGGATTATGTGCTGGAAAAGCGGCGCCAGCTTCAGGCGCGCGGCCTGCCGCTGTCCACGCTGTTGATCACCGTCGTGCGCAAGCCCGACGGCGAGGGCCATGCGGTGCTGACGGTGCGCACCAGCAAGGGCGATTTCGTGCTCGATAATCTGCGCGATGACGTGCGCTCATGGAACCAGACCGGCTACCGCTTCCTCAAGCGGCAGGCCGCGGACCACACCGGGCGCTGGGTCTCGATCCGCGACGACCAGCAGGTTCTGGTCGGATCGGTCCGGTAGGCGTATCGGCCTTCACTTTTCGCTGCTCCGGAAGCTGCCAGTAGACACCGCTTATTGCTTGGTGGGGTTCTCCAGCGCCTTGGCGAGCGACATCTTGGCGCTGCCGGGCTTGAGCGGCTTCTGCTGGGAGGGGTCCGGTGCCCAGCCCGACAACCACACAATCGGGAAACTTGCCCGGATGCGCCCGTCCGGATCGGAAAAGCGTTCGGCATAGATTTCCGCCGCGCGGGCGAACAGGGCACGCGTGGCCGGACGCCGGGAGCGGTCGGCCAGCGCATTGGTCTCGCCCATGGCGCGCAAATCCGCCATCAGCGCGAACATGTGGTCGTAGCGCACGGTCATGGTCTCGATGTCGGCCACCGGCAGGGCAAAGCCCGCGCGCTGGAGCAGGGCGCCGGCGTCACGCACGTCGACGAAGGGGCTGACGCGCGGGCTGATGCCGCCGTAAAGCTCGGTTTCGGCGGCCAGCAGGCTTTCGCGCAGTTCGGCCAGCGTGCCGGCGCCGGCCATGGCGCCGAGGAACAGCCCGTCCGGTTTCAGCGCGCGCCTGACCTGCACCAGCATGCCGGGGATGTCGTTCATCGTCTGCAGGGACAGCAGCGACACGGCAAGGTCGAGGCTCTGCGGCTCGAACGGCACGGTCTCGAAGGGGGCAAGCAGGGCATCTGCGTCCCCGCCGAAGCCGGCATCGCACTCGACGCGCACGATCTGTTCGGTCTTGCCGGTGCCGGTCACGGCCTCCATTGCCGCCGGTGTCTGGCAAAACAGCACGGCGGCCTTGCCGAAGCGCCGGCCGACCGCCGAGAGGCGCTCGGCCAGATCGTCGGCCACGCGCCGCATCAGGAAGTCGTTGCCGGCCTGCGGGCGGGCGAGTGCCCTGCGCTTGTGCGCCAGCCACAGGGAGGTGTCGAAGAGGGTCTGCACCGCGTGTTCCGCTTCCGGCTTCTTCTGCCAAAGCGCGTCGCGATCCTTCGGATTCGCTCCTTGCGCCTTAAGCTGTTGTTTTTACGTATGTCGTTCTCCCGAAACCGGTTCCCACTTTCGGGCGACATGCGCTAGGATAGGCTCTGGCCTTTCAGGTGGCCGATTGGAGGGGGGAGATCAAGGGGCTTGGCCGAACCATGCTCGAATGGCCGGCGCGGATGATGTTTCCGCCGGTCTGCGCCGGCTGCCGCCGCCAGGTCAGCCGGCCGGGCGTGCTGTGCGGTGCCTGCTGGCCGCGTCTCACCTTGCTGGAGCGGCCGTGGTGCCCGGTGATGGGCACGCCCTTCGCCCACGACATGGGCGATGGCTTCCTTTGTGCGGAGGCGATTGCCGATCCGCCGCCCTTCGAGCGGGCGCGCGCCGCCGTGCTCTATGACGGGGTGGCGTGCGACATGGTGCGCGGCCTGAAATACCACGACCGCACCGACCTTGCGCCGTGGATGGCCGAGTGGATGCTGCGCGCGGGCGGCGAACTGCTCGCCGAGGCCGACATGATCGTGCCCGTTCCGCTCCACTGGCGGCGCTTCTTCAGGCGCAAGTTCAATCAGTCCGCGGAGCTTGCGCGTGCCGTGGCGCGGGCGTCGGGCGTGCGTTTCGAGCCGTCCGTGGTGCGGCGGGTGCGTCAGACGCGGCAGCAGGTCGGGCTGGTGCGCCGGGAGCGCGAGGACAATCTGCGCGGCGCCTTCCGAGTCGAACCGGAAGGTGCGCTTGCCATTGCCGGGCGCAGGGTATTGCTTGTCGACGACGTCTACACCACCGGCGCCACCGTGCGGGCGGTGACGCTGGCGCTGAACAAGGGCGGGGCGCAGGCGGTGGACGTGCTGACCTTCGCACGCGTGCTGCCGGGCGGCGGCGAGGGGGACTTCCGGCCCGTCGTGTCAGCGCTTATATAAGCCGCATAACGAGACAGGATTGTTGACCAATGGTCGATGTAACCATCTATACGCGGGCCATGTGCGGCTATTGCACGGCGGCCAAGCGCCTTCTGGAGCGCAAGGGCGTCGCCTATACCGAGCATGACGCCTCGTTCTCGCCGGAACTGCGCCAGGAGATGATCTCCCGCGCCAACGGCCGCACCACCTTCCCGCAGATCTTCATCGGCAAGACCCATGTCGGCGGCTGCGACGACCTGCATGCGTTGGAAGCCGAGGGCAGGCTTGATACACTGCTTGCCGAGGATCGGTCCCACAGGGCGCTTGAAAGGTGAGGTAGCTGGCGATGGCTGTGTTCAAGGCGGCGGTGGTGCAGATGCGTTCGGGCATGGACCCCGAGCGCAACGCGACGGATATGGAAGCGCTGGTGCGCGAGGCTGCCGGCCAGGGCGCCACCTATGTGCAGACCCCGGAGATGACCGGCGCCATGGTGCGCGAAAAGGAAGACCGCGCCCGGCTGTTCGTCGCGGAAGAGGATGACGTCACCGTCGCGACCGCGCGGCGCCTGGCCAAGGAACTGGGCATATTCCTGCATATCGGCTCGACCGCGATCCGGCGTGACGACGGCAAGAGCGCCAATCGCGCGCTGCTGATTTCGCCGCGCGGCGAGACGATCGCCACCTATGACAAGATCCACATGTTCGATGTCGATCTCGACCATGGCGAGAGCTGGCGCGAATCCGCCGCCTATGAACCCGGAACGCGGGCGGTGACGGCGAATGTCGACGGCGCGACCCTGGGGCTGGCCATCTGCTACGATTTGCGTTTCCCTCAGCTTTTCCGCACCGAGGCGCTGGCCGGGGCCGAGGTGCTGACCGTGCCCGCCGCCTTCACCCGCCAGACGGGCGAGGCGCACTGGCATGTGCTTCTGCGCGCCCGGGCCATCGAGAACGGCGCCTTCGTGATCGCGGCCGCCCAGGGCGGGCAGCATGAGGACGGGCGCGAGACCTTCGGCCATTCGCTGATCGTCGATCCGTGGGGCCGCATCCTGGCCGAGGTCGACCACGACCGGCCGGGCGTGGCGGTGGCCGAGATCGATCCGGCGCAGTCCGCAGCGGCCCGCCGGAAAATCCCCAATCTCAAGAATGCGCGGGAGTTCACCCTTGCGGCCGCCGTCACCGGTGGCGGGCATCTGGAAAGGACGGGGTCTTGATCCGCTTTTCCCTCGTCTGCGAGCACGACCACGAATTCGAGGCCTGGTTCCGCAGCGGTGACGACTTCGACACCCAGAAGAAGCGCGGCTTCATCGACTGTCCGTCCTGCGGTTCGTCCAAGGTGGAAAAGGCACTGATGGCGCCGGCCGTCTCGACCTCCGCCAAGCAGGAGAAGATGGCGCTGGCCATGGGCGAGGCGCAGCGCCAGGCGCTCGAAGAGATGAAGGCACTGGCGGCGAAAGTGCGCGAGAACGCCGATTATGTCGGCGACAAATTCGCCGAGGAGGCCCGCAAGATCCATTTCGGCGAGGCCGACGCGCGCGGCATCTATGGCGAGGCGACGCTGGAGGAGGCCAGGGACCTGGCCGAGGACGGCGTCGAGTTCATGCCCATCCCGGTATTTCCGGACGACAGGAACTAAAGCTGTCGCGCGGGGAACCGGTTTCGGGATAACGACCTGCATAAGAACAACAGCTTAAGGCGCAAGGAGCGGATCTGAAGGATCGCGACGCGCCTTTGGGGCTGGCCCAATCACCGCCGCCGTTGCTGACGCATTTGCAGGGTGTGGCGCGCGGGTTAGCTTCCTCTCCATGAAAGCGATCTGGGATTCGGCGTTCGGCCTGCTGGCGATCACCGGCGGCCTGCTCGGCCTCAGCCTGCCGCTGGGCAAGATTGCCGCGGGGGCCGGCGTGCCGGCCATCATCTGGGCCTTCGTCATTTCGCTGGGCGCAGGCGGCGTGCTGCTGCTTGCCCTGCTCCTGAAGCGCCGCACATTGGCGATGACGGCGCACCGCCTGCGCTATTTCACGATTGCGGCGGCCATCTCCTACGCGCTGCCCAATCTGCTGATCTTCTCTGCCGTTCCGCGTCTTGGCGCCGGCTATACCGGCATCATGTTCACGCTTTCGCCGGTCATCACGCTGGGCTTTTCCATCCTGCTGGGTGTGCGACGGCCCAATTTCCCGGGCATCGTCGGTATCGTCGTCGGCTTCGCCGGCGCCGCCATGGTGGCGCTGGCGCGTGGCGATGCCGCGCAACCGACCGATGCGGCGTGGGTGTTGATCGGCCTGCTCATTCCCGTGCTGCTCGCGGCCGGCAACATATACCGCACCATGGACTGGCCGCCGCACACGGGGCCGATAGAGCTTGCCGCGGGCAGCCATCTGGCCGCGGCGGCCATGCTTCTGGCAGGGATCGTGCTGCTGCCCGGCCTTGCCGCCTTCGCTCCGCTCGGCCAGGTGCCGGGCGTGACGCTGGCGCAGGCGGCATCCGCCGCCGCCATGTTCGCCTTCTATTTCCGGCTGCAGGCGGTGGGCGGGCCGGTCTATCTCAGCCAGATCGGCTATGTCGCCGCCGCGATCGGCCTGTTTGCCGGCACGCTGTTCCTCGGCGAGCACTACCGCTGGCAGACCTGGGCCGGCGCGCTGCTGATCGTCGCCGGGGTGGCCATCACCACCAAGGCGCAGGCCTCGGACGGATAAGGCGTCGCCGGCAACGCAGGTGATCGGGCGAGGGCGGGCGTCAGTTCGCCTTCTGCTTTTCCGCCAGCACCATGTAGTTGACGTCCATGTCCGTGGAGCGCTGCCAGCGGTCGGCCAGCGGGTTATAGACCACGCCGGTGCGGTCGATGACCGACAGGCCGGCGCCGGCCAGCGCGCGCTCCAACTCGTCCGGCCGCACCAGCTTGCCGAATTGGTGGGTGCCGCGCGGCAGCCAGCGCAGCACATATTCGGCGCCGATGATGGCCAGCCCCAGCGCCTTCAGCGTGCGGTTGATGGTGGCGACGAACATGATGCCGCCGGGTTTGACCATCTCGCCGCATTTGCCGATGAACAGGTCGATGTCGGAAACGTGTTCCACGACCTCCATGTTGAGCACCACGTCGAATTTTTCGCCGGCATCGGCAAGGTCCTCGGCCGTGGTCGCCCGGTAGTCGATCTCGACGCCCGATTCGGCGGCATGTAGCCTGGCCACCTCGATGTTGGTGGCGGAGGCATCGGCGCCGACGACCTCGGCGCCCAGCCGTGCCATCGGCTCGCACAACAGGCCGCCGCCGCAGCCGATGTCGAGGATGCGCAACCCCTCGAAGGGCTGCGCCGCATGCGGGTCACGGCCGAAGCGCTGGGCAATCTGATCGCGAATGTAGGACAGGCGCACGGGATTGAATTTGTGCAGCGGACGGAACTTGCCGTTCGGGTTCCACCATTCGGCGGCAAGTGCCGAAAAACGTTCAACTTCTCCGGAATCGATGGTCGATCGTCGGGTGTCGGACATGTCCTTGTCTCCGTGAAGCTTTACGAAGTCGGGGTTGAGGGCGCGAAAGTCAAGGCGGCATTTGCAGCGAATCGCGGCAATCGCTTGCACGAAAAGCCTGTTTTGGCTAAGGAGACCCCGCATCGGCACAAGGGGGATCGCCCTCGTGCCAGACCGTCCATTTCGGGCCTTCGGCCCGGCATTCAAAGGCATTCCGCTCCCATGGCGCGTATCGTGATGAAATTCGGCGGGACTTCGGTCGCCGACATCGCCCGCATCCGCAATGTGGCGCGGCACGTCAAACGCGAGGTCGACTGCGGCCATGACGTGGCCGTGGTGGTTTCGGCCATGGCCGGCAAGACCAACGAACTGGTCGCCTGGACGCGCGAGGCCTCGCCCATGCACGACGCGCGCGAATACGACGCCGTCGTCGCCTCCGGCGAGCAGGTCACCGCCGGGCTCCTGGCCATCACCTTGCAGAACATGGGCGTCAACGCCCGCTCCTGGCTCGGCTGGCAGATCCCGATCCACACCGACAACGCCCATGGCGCCGCTCGCATCAAGGATATCGACGGCTCCTTCCTCATCAAGCGCTTCGGCGAGGGACAGGTGGCGGTGATCGCCGGTTTCCAGGGCCTGGCGCCCGACAACCGCATCTCGACGCTGGGCCGTGGCGGTTCGGACACCAGCGCCGTGGCCATCGCGGCCGCCGTCAAGGCCGACCGCTGCGACATCTATACCGACGTGGACGGCGTCTACACGACGGACCCGCGCATCGAGCCCAAGGCGCGCCGACTCGACCGCATCTCCTTCGAGGAAATGCTGGAAATGGCCTCGCTCGGCTCCAAGGTGCTTCAGGTGCGCTCGGTGGAGCTTGCCATGGTGCACAAGGTGCGCACCTTCGTGCGCTCGTCCTTCGTGGAGCCCGATGCTCCCGGCATGGACGATCTTCTCAATCCGCCTGGAACGCTTATTTGCGACGAGGATGAAATCGTGGAACAGCAGGTCGTCACCGGTATTGCCTACGCCAAGGACGAAGCGCAGATCTCGCTGCGCCGCGTCGCCGACCGTCCGGGCGTCGCCGCCGGCATTTTCGGGCCGCTGGCCGAGGCCGGCATCAATGTCGACATGATCGTCCAGAACATTTCGGAGGACGGCAAGTTCACCGACATGACCTTCACCGTGCCTTCGGGCGATGTCGGCAAGGCGCTGGCGGTGCTGGAAAAGGTGCGCGACACCATCGGCTTCGACGCCATCCAGCACGACGAGGGCATGGCCAAGGTGTCGGTGATCGGCATCGGCATGCGCAGCCATGCGGGCGTTGCCGCGACCGCTTTCGAGGCGCTGTCGCAGAAGGGCATCAACATCCGCGCCATCACCACTTCGGAGATCAAGATCTCGATCCTGATCGATGGACCCTACACGGAGCTTGCAGTGCGTACGCTCCATTCCGTATACGGTCTGGACAAGAGTTAAGGGCCGCGGGCCCGGCAGCGGGCCTTATCCGGCGCGCGGGACCGGGCAGCGCGGCCATTGGAGGAAGACGCCGCTATGCGTGAAACGGCGGTCGGCCCACGTGTTCTGTTGAAACGGCTGCGCGAGCTCATGCAGGAGCCGCTGGAGCCGCAGGATCGGCTCGACCGGATCGTGCGCGACATCGCCTCCAACATGGTGGCCGAAGTCTGCTCCCTCTACGTGCTGCGCGCCGATTCGGTGCTGGAGCTCTACGCCACCGAAGGTCTCAACCCCTCCGCCGTCCACCTGGTGCAACTGCGCCTCGGGCAGGGCCTGGTCGGCACCATCGCCGCCAGCGCGCGGCCGCTCAATCTGTCGAACGCGCAGGAGCATCCGGCCTTCGCCTACCTGCCGGAGACCGGCGAGGAGATCTACAGCTCCTTCCTCGGCGTGCCGCTGCTGCGGGCCGGGCGCACGCTCGGCGTCCTGGTCGTCCAGAACAAGACCATGCGCACCTATCGCGACGACGAGGTCGAGGCGCTGGAGACGACCGCGATGGTGATCGCGGAGATGATTGCCACCGGCGATCTCGCCCGCCTGTCGCGACCAGGCCTCGAACTCGACCTGAAACGCCCGGTTTCCTTCGGCGGCGTCTCCTTCAACGACGGCATCGGGCTTGGCCATGTCGTGCTGCATGAGCCGCGCGTCGTCGTCACCAACCTGTTCAACGAGGACAGCGAGGAGGAGGTGCGGCGGCTGGAAACGGCGCTCGGCTCGCTCAGGCTGTCCATCGACGACATGCTGGAGCGGCGCGACGTCGCCTTCGAGGGCGAGCATCGCGAAGTGCTGGAAGCCTACCGCATGTTCGCCAACGACCGCGGCTGGGTGCGGCGCCTGGAAGAGGCGATCCGCAACGGCCTGACCGCCGAAGCGGCGGTCGAGAAGGTCCAGAGCGACATGCGCGCGCGCATGATCCACATGACCGATCCCTATCTGCGCGAGCGGATGAGCGATTTCGACGATCTCGCCAACCGGTTGCTGCGCCAGCTCATGGGGACGGGGCCGGAGGACATCGCCGCCGCCCTGCCCAAGGATGCGATCATCGTCGCCCGCTCGATGGGCGCGGCGGAACTGCTCGACTATCCGCGCGAGAAGCTGCGCGGGCTGGTGCTGGAGGACGGCGCGGCAACCAGCCATGTGGTGATCGTGGCGCGCGCCATGGGCATCCCCGTGGTCGGGCAGGTCAAGGGCGCCGTCTCCATGGCCGAGAACGGCGATGCCATCATCGCCGACGGCGAGGAGGGAGCGGTCCATCTGCGCCCGCAGGCGGACCTCGAAGCCGCCTATGCCGAGAAGGTGCGCTTCCGCGCCCGGCGGCAGGAGCTTTACCGCGAATTGCGCAACAAGCCTTCGATGTCGAAGGACGGCGTGCAGATCGACCTTTTGATGAATGCCGGGCTGATGGTCGACCTGCCGCAACTGGTCGAGTCGGGCGCGGCCGGCATCGGCCTGTTCCGCACCGAATTGCAGTTCATGGTCGCCTCGACCTTCCCGCGCGCCGAAGCGCAGGAGCAGCTCTATCGCGACGTGCTCGATGCGGCGCGGGGCAAGCCGGTCACCTTCCGCACCATCGATATCGGCGGCGACAAGGTGCTGCCCTATTTCAAGAACAACACGCAGGAAGAGAACCCGGCGCTCGGCTGGCGCGCGATCCGCCTGACGCTCGACCGGCCAGGCCTGCTGCGCACGCAGATCCGCGCCCTGCTCAAGGCCGCCGGCGGGCGCGAGCTGAAGCTGATGCTGCCGATGGTGACGGAGCTCGGCGAGATCGCGCAGGCGCGCGAGATCATCGACCGCGAGGTGCGGCATCTGTCGCGTTTCGCGCATCTCTTGCCCAACAGCCTGAAGCTCGGCGCCATGCTGGAAGTGCCGTCGCTGCTGTTCCAGCTCGACGAGCTGATGAAGGCGGTGGATTTCGTCTCCGTCGGCTCCAACGACCTGTTCCAGTTCGTGATGGCGGTGGACCGCGGCAACACGCGGATGGCGGACCGGTTCGATCCGCTTTCGGTGCCGTTCCTTCGCGTGCTGAAGACCATCGCGGATGCCGGCAAGCGCAACCATACCCCGGTGACCTTGTGCGGGGAACTGGCCGGCAAGCCGATCTCGGCCATGGTGCTCATCGGGCTCGGCTTCCGCTCGATCTCCATGTCGCCGGCCTCGATTGGCCCGGTCAAGGCCATGCTGACGGAACTGCCGGTGGGCGAACTCGAGGCGTTCTTCGAGGACAATCTGTGGGCTCCGGCCAACGACATTCCGATGCGGGCGCTGTTGCAGGCCTTTGCCGACGATCGCTCGATTCCGCTTTAGAGCGAGATGACTTTTCCTTGAAAGCCATCTCGCTCTAAACTTTTGTTTTTGAACCATGATCTTGTCCGAAAAGTCTGCAACTTTTCGGGATCATGCTCTAGGGCCCCGATACCAGCATGAGCATTCTACCCCGTGATCGGATGGATCAGGTCGTCAAGCGTTTCGAGATGCTCGAAGCGCAGATGGCGGCCGGGCCGGAACCCGAAGCCTATGTGAAGATGGCGTCGGAATACTCCGAACTGCAGGACCTCGCCGGAAAGGTGCGCGCCTTGCGCGGCGCCGAGCGGGAGCAGGCGGACCTTGCCGGCCTTTTGGCCGACAAGACGACCGATGCCGAGATGCGCGAGCTGGCCGAGGCGGAACTGCCGGAACTGGAAGAGCGCATTGAGGGGCTGGAGCGCGACATCCAGATCCTGCTGCTGCCCAAGGATGCCGCCGACGAGAAGAACGCCATCCTCGAAATCCGCGCCGGCACCGGCGGCGACGAGGCGGCGCTGTTCGCGGGCGACCTGTTTCGCATGTACGAGCGCTATGCATCCGCGCACGGCTGGCGCTTCGAGATCATTTCGGCGAGCGAGGGCGATGCCGGCGGCTACAAGGAAATCATCGCCAGCGTTTCCGGCAAGGGCGTGTTCGCTCATCTGAAGTTCGAGTCGGGCGTGCATCGCGTCCAACGCGTGCCCGAGACCGAGGCACAGGGACGCATCCACACCTCCGCCGCCACCGTGGCGGTGCTTCCCGAGGCGGAGGAGGTCGATATCGACATCCGCCCCGAGGATATCCGCATCGACACCATGCGCGCGTCGGGCGCCGGCGGCCAGCATGTCAACACCACCGATTCGGCCGTGCGCATCACCCATCTGCCGACCGGCATCATGGTGGTGTCGGCGGAGAAGTCGCAGCACCAGAACCGGGCGCGGGCCATGCAGATCCTGCGCGCGCGCCTGTTCGACATGGAGCGCAGCCGGGCCGACGAGGAACGCTCCGAATCGCGCAAGTCGCAGGTTGGCTCCGGCGACCGTTCCGAGCGCATCCGCACCTACAATTTCCCGCAGGGGCGGGTGACCGACCACCGCATCAACCTCACCCTCTACAAGCTCGACCGGGTGATGATGGGCGAAATGGACGAGATCATCGATGCGCTGATCGCCGACCATCAGTCGAAGCTGCTGGCCGACATGACGGAAGGCTGAGATCCGGAACGGACATGGTGCATCCTTGACCTTGGCGGAACTTCTCGGCGCCGCGCGGCGCAAGCTTGCCGAATCAGGCGTCGAGGACGCCGCCCTCGATGCCAGGCTGCTGGTCGAGCACTTCACCGGCACCAGCCGCAGCGATGCCATCGCGCGGCCGGATAGGACGATCGATCCGCGGGCGGTCGCGGAGGTGGAGGCCGCGCTGGCACGCAGGTGCCGGGGCGAGCCCGTCCACCGCATCCTCGGCTTTCGCGAGTTCTATGGCCTGCGCCTGTCGCTGTCGGCCGAGACGCTGGAGCCGCGTCCCGACACCGAGGTGCTGGTGGATGCGGTGCTGCCTTTCATGCGCGACGTCGCATCGCGGGAAGGCGCATGCCGGGTGCTGGACCTTGGCACCGGCACCGGGGCCATCGCGCTTGCCCTGTTGGCCAATGTGCCCGGGGCGGTGGCGACGGGCGTCGACATATCCGACGACGCGCTGGCGACCGCCGCCCGCAACGCCGTCGATCTCGGCCTCGCCGATCGGTTCCGGCCAAAAAAATCCGACTGGTTCGCGGAAATTTCGGATCGCTACCATGTAATCGCCTCAAACCCTCCCTATATCGGGTCCAACGAGATCGCGGCCTTGCAGAAAGAGGTACGGCTGTTCGATCCCCTCCGGGCCCTCGATGGCGGAGATGACGGGCTGGAGCCTTATCGGATCATCGCGGCGGGCGCCGCTTCGCATCTGGAACAGGGCGGGCTGGTCGCCGTCGAGATCGGCAGCACGCAGCAGCTGGAGGTCGGGTCCATCTTCGCGGATGCGGGTTTCCGCCTCGTGCGGGCGCTCAGCGATCTGGCCGGAAACGACAGGGTTCTTGTGTTCGCAACTGCGTGAAGAGCTTGACCCCGCGACGAAATAACGCTTGGCAAGGTCTGCAAATATAGATAGGGTCACCTCAACCGGATGAGTTGAAGCGGGCAGATCTTCCAGAGATTCGGTTCCCTTGGACATAGCTGCCTTTCGCGCAAATGGCGCTGAATGCTTCGCGGGGAATCGTCCGGCAAGTGTTATGTGACCGGGATAAGGTGGCACGTGGCGCCAACGCAATCGATGCGGGCGAACACCGGCGGGATGGCAGATCGGCAGGTCCTGTGAACACTGCCGCCGCGATAGGTTTTTCTTGATTTCCAACTGAAGAGACTCGGATGAGGCCACAACAGCAGAACAGGCGTATGCGCGGTCGCAACAATGGCGGCAACAACAATAACAACCGCAAGGGACCGAACCCGCTCAGCCGCAACTACGAGAGCAACGGACCGGACGTCAAGATTCGCGGCTCCGCCCAGCAGATCGCCGAGAAATATGCCGCGCTTGCCCGCGATGCCATGAGCTCCGGCGACCGCGTGATGGCCGAGAACTATCTCCAGCATGCCGAGCACTACAATCGCATCATTGCCGCCGCCCAGGCGCAGATGCCGATCCAGAACGTGCAGCCGGCGCGTGACGACTTCGATGACGACATCGACGAGGAGCGCGACGAGGCTGAAGCGGCGGCCAACGGCAACGAGGCGCATGCCGTCGCGGCCGGCAACGGGTCCGGTCCGCAGCCGGTGATCGAAGGCGTTCCGGCCGAGGTGGCGCTGAACACCGAAACCGCGAGCGAGAACCGCGGCAATCGCGACGGAGGCAGGGGCCGGGACCGCATGAACAACGGCCCGCGTGGTGAACGCGGCGAGCGTCGCCCGCGCGAAACCCGCCAGAAGGATCGGGAAGAGGCCGGGGAAGCCGTGCCCGCCGAGGCGGCAGACGCCGCGCCGGCAGAAGAGGCACCCGCCCAGCCGGCCGAGATGAACCCGGCCGCCCTTGCCGCTGCGGC